>TARA_R100000656_G_scaffold542_8_pt1 | contig 60064 bp, 59 predicted proteins | sample TARA_R100000656 | Tara Oceans TARA_R100000656 (sample SAMEA2622517) | marine metagenome | biome: marine biome (ENVO:00000447); feature: mesopelagic zone (ENVO:00000213); material: "saline water (ENVO:00002010), including plankton (ENVO:xxxxxxxx)" | depth 350 m
GCCAATGATCCGCAGAAAGACCCGGATCACTGGATGGCCTGCAGCCTGTGGACCATGCCCCTGTGGGGCTTCTGGCCGTTCCTTTATCTGATCAATTTTCTGCGCAACCCTGATGTGCTGCCCAATGTGAAACCCGCGGAGATCTGGCGAGAACTGGCCGTGGCCGGCGTGGCACTCACCGCCCTGTTTCTCTGGCGCCCCTATGAAGCCCTGATGCTGTGGCTGATCCCCTCCTATTTCTCCTTCTACCTGATGTGCCTGGTGTTCATGGTATTGCCCCACTATCCACACACCGGCCGCCAGGACGTGGACCCGAATACCACCGCGCTGATGCGCATGGGCAAGGAGTGGCTGCTGACCCCGGTACTGATGTATCAGAACTATCACCTGATCCATCACCTCTACCCCACCATTCCTTTCTATCGCTACGGCAAGGCCTGGAAGGCCCGTGAGCAATACCACCGCGAGCACTCCGGCAGCATGATCATCCGCCCGTTCCAGCTTGGGCCTGATGACAAACCCGGTAATGCCTGACAGGAGAACCTCAATGACAAAAACCGTTCTGATCACCGGCGGCGCCGGCGGCATTGGCCGGGAGTTCTGCAAGCTGTTCAACGCAGATGACTATCGCATCATTGTGTTCAGCCTGCTGCAGGAGGAACTGGACGCGCTTGGCAACGATCTGAAGGCGCAACGCCCTGATGTGGAATACCATGCCGTTCAGATGGACCTGTCCCAACCCGGTGCCGCCGAAGCGATCATGCAGTGGCTGGACCAGCAACAGCTGGACGTGGACGTACTGGTCAATAACGTGGGCTTCGGCATGATGGGCGAACATGTAGAACAGGACAGCCAGACGCTGGAGCGCATGCTCACCCTCAACAACATCCTGCTCAGCAAATTATGCATGTTGGTGGGCGCGCGCATGAAAGCCCGCGGTGAAGGCAAGATCATGAACATCGGTTCCCTGGCCGGCTTCTGCCCCATGCCCTTCTTCGCCGCCTACAGCGCCAGCAAGGCCTTCGTGATCAACTTCAGCGCCTCCCTGCACGAAGAGCTGAAACCCTATGGCGTGCAGGTCACCTGCTTCTGCCCCAGCACTACCAAAACCGCCTTTCTGGATACCGCCGAGAGCAACCATAAATCGTCCAGCGGCATCAGAGAATTCGTCTCCGCACAAATCGCCACCCCGGAAGCGGTGGCAAAAGCTGGCTACCAGGCCCTCAACAAGGGCAAGCGCTACGCCCTGCCCGGCCTCTCCGTGACCCTGCAAAGCATCTGGATTCGCATCATGCCCCTGCGCGCCATGGCGAATTTTGTGTACAAGCAATCGATAAAAGAAATGGAAAGATAATCTACGAAGCCGCTGTAAGAGCGGCGCTTGAGCCGCGAACCTCCCCTTCAAGGGGAGGAATCGCCCAGCGGGCGATCAGGCGATTCAGTTCAAGTCCCGTCTATCCAGAAAGGTCACGAGAGGCAGATATCTCTGCCGCCTCGCGACGCTCGGTTCGCGGCTCAAGCGCCGCTCCTACAGCCGCCCCATCCGCGCCTGTCCACTCCCCGCCGAATCCGTTATGTTGGCGGTATCCCACGCAAAAGGAATGCATCATGGCAGGCAGCAATATTGGCAACGACGCTTCACCGGTCAGCAGCACATCGCTGGCGGTGCTTATTGATGCGGACAATACCCCGCCGAAAATCGTCGATGGTCTGTTCGAGGAAATTGCCAAATTCGGCACAGCCAGCGTCAAGCGTATCTACGGCGACTGGACCAAGCCCAATCTGGGCGGCTGGAAAAACGTGCTGCTGAAGCACTCCGTACAACCGATCCAGCAATTCGCCTACACCCAGGGCAAGAACGCCACGGACTGCAGCATGATCATCGATGCCATGGATCTGCTGTATACGAAACAACTGTCCGGGTTCTGCCTGGTATCCAGCGACAGCGATTTCACCCGTCTGGCGGCCAGATTGCGCGAGGAAGGGCAGACCGTTTACGGTTTCGGGGAACGCAAGACTCCGGGGCCCTTTGTGGCTGCCTGTGACAAGTTCATCTATACCGAAGTACTGCGCTCGGACCACACCCCGCAAGACACCACCGGCAAAGCCGATGAGCCTGCTCCCAGCGAACCGGTCAGCAAGGAACCGCCACCGCTGCAGCTGATTGCCAATGTGATTGATGATATTTCCGACGAAGACGACTGGGCCAACCTGGGCACCGTGGGCCAGCACCTGAGCAAGCGCAAACCCGATTTTGATACCCGCCTGTTCGGCCACAAGAAACTCAGCGACATGATCCGCGCCTACCCCAAGTGGTTCCAGATCCAGAAAGGGCAAGGCAAAAGCATTCAGGTAAAAACGCTACGGAAGTGATAGCAGCTCCCTTCACGGAGACACCCACGCTGGCTACACCTACCGTAGGGTGCACTGTGCTCTCTTTGGTTAACGGAAAGCCGCTTCGCGCCTCAAGAGGCGCTCCTACAGCGGCTTCGTCGATAGGCTAGCGCACCAGCCAGAGGCTGAGCTGCGGGATATAGGTAATCATCAGCAAGGCGATGATCAGCACCATCATGAAGGGAAGCGTGGCCGCGAACAGCTCGGTGACTTTCTTCTTGAACCGGTAGCTGGCGATGAACAGGTTCATACCCACCGGCGGGGTGATATAGCCGATCTGCATGTTGGCCACGAAGATGATCCCCAGATGCACCGGGTCGATGCCGTAGCGCAGTGCCACCGGCAAGATCAGCGGTACCATGATTACCAGCGCCGCAAAGATATCCAGCACCGCCCCCAGCAACAGCAGCAGGATGTTGAGCAGAATCAGGAAGGTGATCTTGCTCTCCACGTGGGTCTGAATCAGGGTAAACAACTTCTCCGGCACTCCGGCGTAAACCAGGTAATCAGTAAAGGCCAGCGCCACCGCCAGAATCAGCAGAATGCCCCCCACCATGATCATGGAGTCACGCATGATGCCGGGCAATCTGCGCAGGGAAATTTCCCGGTACAGGAACACTTCCGCCACCAGCACATAAAGCGCGGTCACTGCTGCCGCTTCACTGATCACCAGGAAGCCGGAGAAGATCCCGCCCAGCACCACCAGCGGCAGCGGTAGCTCCCAGCGAGCTTCCCAGAGCGCATCCACCAGTTCACGGAAATCGAAACTCTGACGTGGCACCTCGGTGCCGCGCGTCGCCCACACACAATAGCCGTACATCAGCACGACCATCAGCAGCGCCGGTACCAGACCGGCCAGATACAAATCGACGATTTCCACCGACGGCATATCCAACTGCTGTGACATCTGCTGGGCAATAATGCCGTAGATCAGCAGCGGCACGGAGGGCACCAGCAGCAGCCCCAGGCTACCGGATGACGTCACCAGACCCAGGCTGAATTTTTCCGGATAATTGCCTTTTACCAGCGCCGGCAACAACAACGCGCCCAGCGCCACAATGGTGACACCGGAACCACCGGTAAGAGCCGTAAAGAACGCACAGGCAATCAGCGACACAAAGGCCATGCCGCCAGGCATCCAGCCAAAGGCCGCCTGGCTGAGGCGCAGCATGCGGTCGGCAGTTTTCGATTCGCTGAGCAGGAAACCGGCAAAGGTAAATAGCGGCAGCGCCATCAGCACCACGGAATTGCTGAGCTGATAAATGTCGATATGCAGCACCGACATTTCGATGCCCAGGGTATAAAAGCCCAGTGCCGCGGCGCCGAGAATAATCGCAAACAGCGGCGCGCCCATCAGCGCCAGCAACACCAGCAGGACAATGGCAATGGGTATCATGGCACCGGCTCCTGCATCTTCGGCCTTTTACCCAGCAGGCCCAGCACGAACAGCACCACATAACGCACTGCCATCACCGAGAAACCCACCGGAATAATGCTCTGCAGCACCCAGCTCGGCACCTTGGAAAAAGCAGTGCCGGCGTATTCATATTCCTCGATGACGAAGCCCACGCTGTACCAGGCCACCAGCACACAGATAAAGGCGGTGAACAAGTCCACAACGGTGGTCAGGAAAGGGTGGTATTTTTCCGGCAGCAGTGACGAGGCCACATCGATACGGATATGTTCATCATTGCGCGAAGCGATCATGGCGCCGAGCAGGCCGATCCACAACACCGCGTTCTGCAGCAGCGGCTCGATCCATACCAGGCTGGTGCCGAAGAAGTTACGCAGTACGATCTGCGCCACCGCCAGCAGCACCATAAACAAAAGGACGGCCACGATCAGGCCGTCCTCGATTTGGTGAAGGGTACGGTGGAGCCTGTGTAACAAGGCTGCCATCACTGCCCTTCGCGCTGCTGGGCCAGAATGGCGTTAAGCTGGTCCAGCATCTCCTGGGAGATTTCGCCCTCTTCCACCAGCTCTGCGGTGGCCCGCTTGGCATAGTCGCGCCATTCGACCAGCTGCTCCGGGGAGGGCCCAACCACTTCCAGGCCCTGCTGTTTCACCGCCTGGAAGGCACTCAGGTTTTCCTGGCGGCTTTCCGTATCCAGCTTGGCAAAGGTGCTTTCCAGCACCTGACGCACTACCTGCTGATCCTCGGCGCTGAGTCGCTTGAAGAATTTCTCATGGATACCCAGGGTGCCGAAGGTATACAGCAGCGGCATATCGGTGAGGTAGTTCACCCGCGAGTACCACTGCAGCGTCAGGGCCGCCACCGGCGGAGCCGCAAAGGCATTGACCGCCCCGGTCTGCAGGGAGGTCAGCACCGAGCCGATATTGAGCAGGATGGGCGACAACTCAAATGCCTTGGCCGCCTTGGCGGAGCCTTCATCATTGGCCGGCAGCCACAGCTTCTGGTTGCGCAGATCGGTGATGCTTTTCACCGGGTTTTCTGACATCACGTAGGCGAAGCCACCATCAATCAGACCAAAGCTGACCCAGCCGCCCTCTTCCAGGCCCTGCTGAATCACCGGATCCAGTTCGGCGCGTACCGCATCCACTTCGTCGTAGTTAGTGAAGGCCAGCGGCACGTTAAGAATCTGGCTGTCCTTGTAGGCAGAGGCAAAGGCGCCGCCCTGAGCTACTTGACCGTGTAGCTGACCGATGCGGATCTTGCGCTGTACCGCCCGGTCATCGCCCATCACCCCACCGGGGTACACTTTCAGCTTCACCCGTCCTTCGGTCTTTTCGGCAATCTCCTTACCCGCCTCTTTCAGGCCGGTGACGATGGTGGTGCCGTCCGGGTACAGAGTAGAAATTTTCAAGGTGTTGGCGGCCGAAGCCCAGACCGGCAACAGTGCGACCAGAATCGTGGCAAGACGCAGCATAAGTACTCCTAGAAATAATCGTCAGCGTCGGCGAGCAGGGCTTCGGCCTGCTCCTGCGCATAGGTATTCTGCAGGGTCAGACCGTGCACCTGCGGATCAGCGGTAAGGACATCTTCCAGCAGGCTATCATGCAGTTCACGGTCAAACACCAAACGGGCATATTTTTCCGCAAACAGCACCGGGGCCAACAGGTTCTTGCCCTCTGACAGGGTCATGGCCTGCTCAAAATGGGCCTTCGCCTGATCCGGCTTACCGCCCAGGGACGCGGGCAGGATGCTGCTCAGCACACCCAGGTACATGTGCGCCTGGCCATACTGGTAACCCTCATCCAGAACCACTACGCGCTCCATGATGGCTTCCACGCGTCCCAGTTCGGCCACCGCATTCCAGTCGCTGGTGTTCTGCTGAATATAACCGGCCCAGGCGCTGCCCAGGGTGAACAGCATGGGCACATCGCCCTCGTCCGCATCTTCCAGCAGTTCCTCGAACTCGGGAACCGACAGGTCACGCAGATTGCAGTAATCGCTATCGTGGGCACAGGCGGAGCGGAAGGCATAGCCCAGGGCCTTGTCGCTGAGCTTGCGGGCCCGTTTCGGGTCTTCCACAAACAGTCCCGCGTAGGCGCCGTATAGATCCGCCCCGCTGGCCAGCATGGAAGCGCTGTCAGGCCAGTTTTCGATCAGGCCGTCCACCATCAACAGATAGGTGGGCAGGCCCTCAGCCACCAGCTCAAGGTCATTGTTGTTGAGTACGCCATAGGGCAGGTTGTCGTCGATGCTGGCCAGGGAACAGCCCTGCAAGGAAACCACCGCTGCAACGAGGAGAGAGGGGACAAACCCGGGTAGGAAGCGCCACTGCATAGGTCGCCGGTATCCTTTCATTATTGTGACCATTTGTTTGGGAGTCTTTATAGCAGTACGACCGGGCTAACTCAAACGGCGCCGGCCCCCTGTGCCCGGCGCCAGAGCCCGAAACCGGCCCCCAGCAGACAGCCGCTGACCAGCCCCGCCAGATGCGCAGCGTTGGCCACCACACTGGACAGCCCCACAAAGCAGATCACCATCCAGGCCAGCATGAAGATGACAATCTCTCGGCGCAGGGGGTAACCGGATTGGGGATTCACCTTGCCATAGATCCACAGGTAACCGAGCAGCCCGTAGACCACCCCGGACAGACCACCGAACATGGGCCCGGTATGGAAGAACTGGGCCACATTGGCGGTAATGCCGGTGACCAGAGTGACCAGCACCAGCTGCCCGCTGGACTGGAACCGCTCGATCAGGCGACCCAGGTCCGACCACCAGAGCAGGTTGAACAGCAGGTGCAGCAGGGAAAAGTGCAGCAGCATGGGGGTCACAAGCCGCCAGGGCTGGCTGGCCAGCCCGTCCAGTGCTGCCGGGAACAGCAGCGCCCGGTAGACGCCATCGCCCATCAGATACGGCGTCAGATACACCAGCACGCTGACAATCAACACGATGCGGGTCACCCAGCCCAGGCTGGCGAACCATCCCCCGGACATCAGTGGCTGAGGCCGCCCGGTGAGGGGCTCCACCGGCTGGCGACCCTGCTGGTGTTTGAGATCGGTGATCAGCTCTTCCAGCAGAGCCTTGGCATGGTTGTACTGCGCCGGGTCCTGCAGATCGATGATCTGCTCACTGCCCTCCTCACGGCGCGCCACCGCAAAGCCATTGCGCTTGAGGGTATGCTCAAACAGTTCGGCCAGTTCCGGTTGCGGGGTGCGGATCAGTTCCATGAGAGCTCCTTCAGGGCCTCGGTACGTTGCAGGGTATCCAGCTCGGCCAGGTTTTCCACCTGCTGCCAGAAACAGCCCCAGTCCCGCCGGCATTGTTCCAGCAGGCGGGCAAAGGCCGGCACATGATCATTGTAGTCACTGACACCGTTTAACTGGGCATTGTTCAACGGTCCGTCAAAGAAGCCCCGGTAACCGGCCAGGGCCGGCAGGGTTTGTTGCTCCCGGGCGAAGCGCTCCCGGGCCTGTTGCTGGATGCGGGCTTTTTCCCGGGCCAGCAGCGCCTCATCCTGCTCAGCGGTATAGAGCTGTTTCAGGGCCTCACGGGTATCGGTGACGATGGCCATAAAGGCCTGTCGGACCTGCTCACGGCGCTGCCAGAAATCCGTCGGCAACGGCTCGCCACTGGCGGCAAAGAAATCCACCGCGCCTTCGCGACCCACCAGGGTGGCCAGGGATTCATTGAAGCGGGTGTCATTCTTGATATACAGACGCCGGTGAGCCAGCTCGTGGATCAGCAGTTCCGCCAGCGCCGGCTCCGAGCGTTGCAGCATGGGCGTGGTCAGCGGATCGGCAAACCAGCCCAGGGTCGAATAGGCAATGGCGCCGCCCACATAGGTATCCAGGCCCTGCTCAGCCAATTTGGCGGCAGCCTTTTCCGCCGCCGGTCGCTGAAAATACCCCCGGTAGCTGACGCAGCCTATCAGTGGGTAACACCAGGTTTTCGGGGTGAGTGACCAGGCCGGGGCCGCCAGCACATTCCACACCACTGCGTCCTGCTCCAGCGCCACATACTGGTGATAGACGTGCTCGGCGGGGAGTGCCAGCTGGTCCCCGGCAAAGCTCACCACCTCCTGACTGAACTCCAGGGAATCGGCAATCTGCGGGGGTATCTGCGGGTCCGCCAGCACCACCTCCAGCGGTTCCCGCTGACCCATCAGCGACAAGTGGCCCTTGGCAGCCTGGCTGTAGTAGCCCAACTGGCAGCCGGCAAGTAGCGTCATGCCTGCCAGCGCGACAACCCGCAATAACATCATGATCCGGGATCAGGCCCGCGACATGAATTTACGTTCGGCGGTGTTCACCCGCACTTTTTCGCCTTCCACGATATATTCCGGCACCTGCACCACCAGCCCGGTATTCAGGGTGGCCGGCTTGGTGCGTGCGGAGGCAGAGGCGGCTTTCATGGCCGGGGCGGTTTCGGCGACTTCCAGCACCACGGATGCAGGCAGCTCCAGGCCGATCACGGCATCGTCCACCCGCAGCGCCAGCAACCCTTCGGTATCCTCAGTGATAAAGGCCAGCTCGTCGGCGATGTCCTCGGCTTTGAGCAGGTACTGGGAGAAATCCTCGTTATCCATGAAGATGTAATCGTCACCATCCAGGTAAGAGAACTGCACCGGCCTGCGCAGCAACTCCACCGTGGTCACGTCGTCATCCCCCTTGTAACGCTCCTCGAACTTGGGCCCACCCCCTACCGCACTGGCCTTCACCCGATACAGCGTCGCCGCCCCCCGGGCCGAGGGGGACTGCACCTCGATCTGACGGATCGCGTAAAGGGTGCCGTTCGCTTCGATAACATCGGATTTTTTCAGATCGCTGGCGCGGGTCATGGCTGGGGAAGGTCCTTGTGAGTAAAAGGACATGGTATCCGAGCTTAAAGGTGTGGCGCCAGATAACAGGGAGGAGGAATACAGTTGACAGTGGACAGTTGATAGTTGATAGCGAAAAACGCGAAAACCTTCCCCAGCTTGGAAAGCCAGGAGGCCGCACCTAAATACTGAGCGCGGCCTCAAGCATTGCAAACAAGGACAAGAATCAACCGCGAGCTGTCAACTGTCCACTATCAACTGTCAACTGCTCCGCCACCTTCCCCCACGCACCCTCACACAGCGCCTTCCGATCCGTGCCTTGTGCCGATACCGGTTCGCAGAAATGCAGGCGCACGCGGATGCGGTTGCGCAGTAGCATGGCCCACAGGTGGTGGTGGAATTCGTCGTCGCCGATAAAGGCCATGGCGGCATCCGGGGCGCCTCTGTCGTCCAGGTAGCGCACCGCCAGGGGTTGTACTGGCACATTGGCCATCAGCGGCGCATCGAACAGCTGCGGAAAGAAACGGCGCAGGCCGGTGCCGTCGGTGGTGGTGCCCTCCGGGAACACCAGCACCGTGTGACCCTGCTTCAGCCGATCACCAATTTCCCTGGCCTTGCGACTGGACTCGCCGCTGCCTCGCTTGATGAACAGGGTACCCATGGCCCGGGCCAGAGTGCCGATTAACGGCCAATCACCCACTTCCGCCTTGGACAGGAAATACAGGTGGCGTTGGCTGGCAATCAATGGAATATCCAGCCAGGACACATGGTTGCTGACCAGAAACACCGGGGCGTCGACCGCATTGCCCGTTACCGTCAGCTCCACCCCGAGGATACGCAGAAAGTGCCGGCACCAGCGCTGCTTGGCCGCCAGCACCACGGGCCGATACGGTGACCAGAACGCCCCCAGCAGAAATGCCAGCACAAAGCCCCACAGCAGATAGAGCACGATGCGGGCAACCCTCAATACCCGACGCAGTTGCGGCCAGAGGCCGCTTTGCATATCAGGGCTGACGCTGACGCTATCATTCATTTCACTCATAGTTCAGAGCCTGGGCCGAATCGTATAAGCCCCGTAGGAGCGGCGCTCTCTGTGCCCTGCGGGTATGAGCCGCGAACGTGCTTGCGACAAACCTTCCACCTTCGCGGCTCAAGCGCCGCTCCTACGGGACCTTCGCCAATCAACGCTCCTAAACCGCCTGGGCCGGCTGCAGGAAGTGCTGCACATAGCGGGCCGGCAGGTCATCCACCGCCATCAGCACGAAGAAATCCAGGCAGTTGAAATCCGGGTCCCAGCAGGGATCCCCACACACCCGGGCCCCCATGCGCAGGTAGGCCTTGAGTAGCGGCGGCATTTTCACGTTGTCGTCGGCGGCCAGGCCCGGCAGGCGCTCCAGGCGCAGGTGCGGCTGAACCCGCAATGCCGGCTCGCTCAGGTGACGCTGGTTGATGCGCTGCTGAATGGCGGCCACGTTGTAGCCCTCGCTCAGGGCAATGCTGGCGCAGCCCAGCAGGTAGCGCACATCGTTTTCGAGCATGTACTGGGCCAGCCGCGCCCACAGCACGGTGATCACGGCACCGCCGCGGTGGGCGGGATGGATACAGGTACGGCCGATCTCTGCCACCCGGCCATCCAGATGGCGCAGCATGGACAGATCAAATTCGCCGCTGGAGTAGAAACCGCCGGTGCGATGCAGACGTTCGCCGGGCAGCACACGGGTGTAACCGACAATCTCGCCACTGTGGTTATCGCGCACCACCAGGTGCAGACAGTGTTTATCAAAGCGGTCCCGGTCCAGCCCGAAGGGAGCGCTGAAGCTGGCGCCATATTCCTGGGAAAAGATACGGTAGCGCAGACGCTGGACCTTGATGATTTCCCGCCGGGAACGGGTGAAGTAGGCACTGAACCGTCCGGCATTTTCCGCATCCGCCGTCATGTCCCGGGGGAAACGGAGAATATCGGCAGTGGCCGTAAACGGCTTGGCCAGGGCCCCTCTTAGGTGGGGGCTAAGGGCTTTGATCTTTCCTGCGGCTTGCGCAAGCATAGTGTACTCCACTGGCAGTTTCGGGCAGTTTCGCCAGTGGACGTGGCACAGTAGTGACGCTTGAGTGACAGTTGTGCGACAAGGGGTAAAAGCAGTTAATAGTTGCGCGGAAGTGGCGCTGTGGTTGCTGAAACTCAAGAAGCCGCGAGCAAAAGTGAGGAGTGAAATTCCGAGTTGAATATAGAGAGGCGATTGCGCAGCAATGCAGGTAGCACGTCGCCACCGCCCAACACTCCGGCCGTTTGTGAAAAGGAGAGGCCCTATGGACAAGCCTGTCACTGTTTCCCGGCAGCCCTACCCTCTGCCGGTCAAGAAAGGGGAAAAGGTGTTCTGGTGTGCCTGCGGCCGCAGCAAAAACCAGCCTTACTGTGATGGCAGCCACAAAGGCACCGACATCACCCCGGTGGCCTACACCGCCCCACGGGACAAGATCGTGTTCTTCTGCGGCTGCAAACACAGCGGCAAGGGGCCGGTTTGTGATGGCAGCCATGTGCAAGTGAAAGAGGGAAAGCTCCCGTAGGAGCGGCTTCGTGGCCAGGCGTTTAGCCGGTGTTGCGAAGCCCCGCTGCAATACCGGCGATGGTCACCATCAAGGCACTCTCCAGAACTTTATCGCCGTCCTGCTGGCGCAGGCGCGCCATCAGCTCCGCCTGGAGAAGGTGCAGGGGATCCGTGTAAGGGTCGCGGACCCGGATGGACCAGCGCATCACCGGATTGTTATCCAGCAGGTCTTCACGTCCAGTGAGGGCAGACAAGGCATTCACGGTGCCGGTGAGCCGCTCGCGTAACACTTCACCCAACCGGGCCAGATCAACGTCATCCCCGGCCAGCCGTTGCTCGTACCAGGCCGCCACGCGCAGGTCCGCCTTGGCTAACACCATCTCGAGCATATCCACCACGCCCTGAAAGAACGGCCACTCGCCCACCATTTCCTGCACGGTGCCGTTTTGCGCCGGGTCCGCCTGGGCAGCCTCCAGTGCAGCACCCGTACCCAGCCAGGCAGGAAGCATCAGCCGAATCTGGGTCCAGGCGAACACCCAGGGGATGGCCCGCAGGGAGCTGATGCCGGCATCCTGCTTGCGGCGGGCCGGGCGACTGCCCAGGGACAGCCGGGACAGCTCGGTTTCCGGGGTCACCGTGCGCAGGTAGCGGACTAGCTCAGGTTCTTCCTGGACCACGCTGCGATACCCGGCCACGGAGACATCCGTCAGGGTCTGCATCTGTTCCCGCCATTGCGGCTTGGCCGCCCGGGGTGGCAACAGGGTCGCTTCCAGGGTGGCAGCCACATATTGCGCCAGGTTGAACACGGCCACCGCCGGGCGGCCGTACTTGAAGCGGATCACCTCGCCCTGTTCAGTGACGCGAATGCGCCCGGCCACGGAGCCCGGTGGCTGGGACAGCAGCGCCATGCGGGTGGGCGAGCCACCCCGGGAGATAGAACCACCACGGCCATGGAACAGAGTCAGCGGAATGTCATGTTCGGCAAACAGGGCGGTGAGCTTTTCCTGGGACCGATACTGGGCCCAGGCGGCCCCGAGAAAACCGGCATCCTTGGCGGAGTCGGAATAGCCAATCATCACTTCCTGGCCCCCGGCCACCCGCTGCCGGTAAAACGGCACCGCCAGCAGGGCCGACATGGTGTCCTCGGCATTGTCCAGGTCATCCAGGGTTTCAAACAACGGCACCACACGCATGGGCTCGCTGACGCCGGCGATCTTCTGCAGCAGCATCACTGCCAGCACATCCGAGGGAGCACGGGCCATGGAGATGACATAGGCGCCCAACCCTTCGCTGCCCTGCTCGGCAATCACTCGGCAGGTGGCCAGCACTTCTGCCACCTCGTCGCTGCATGCCTCACTGGCGTGGAAGCTGTCATCAATCAGTGGACGGCGAGCCTGGAGCTCCTCCACCAGAAACGCCTGCTTGCGCTCCTCCGGCCAGTCCGCATAGCTACCCAGTTCCAGATAACGGGTGACCGCATCCACGGCATCACGATGGCGGGTGGATTCCTGGCGGATATCCAGCCGCAACAGGGTAATGCCGAAGCAATTGAGGCGGCGCAGGGTGTTTTTCAGGTCGCCATCGGCGATATCGCCCAGGCCGACATCGCGCAGGGAGCGGTCGATCAGTTGCAGGGGCGCCAGTAATTGCTCACGGCGCAGGAACCCCTCGCCTTCAGGCACCGGCTGATTTTCTACCTGGGCTTCCATCTGCCGTCGGGTGAGCTTCAGTCTCTGGCGCACCTGGCGGAGAATCACCCGGTAAGGCTCATGGCTGGGGCCGGTTGCCGCCAGCAATTCCTCACTGGCCGCTTCCATGGACAGGTCCGCCAGCAGGTTTTCCACGTCACGCAGGTACAGGTCCGCGGCCATCCAGCGGGCCAGCAGCAACACTTCCCGGGTCACCGGCGCGGTCACATTGGGGTTGCCGTCCCGGTCGCCGCCCATCCAGGAGGCCAGCTTCACCGGCGCCCAGTCCGCTGGCGGCTGGGGCAGGCCCTGCTCGGCCAGCTCCCGCTCCAGTTGCCGCACCATTTCCGGTACCGCCTGCCACAGGGACTGCTCGATGGTGGCGAAGCCCCACTTGGCTTCGTCTACCGGGGTGGGCCGTTCGCGGCGAATCTCATCGGTGCTCCACGCGGCCAGGATCAGGCGGTAGAGCTTCTCGCGACGAAAGGCCAGTTCGTCATCGGTCAGATCCGGCCGGTCCAGTTCGCCGAGCAGGTCCGCCATCTGGTCGTATTTGCGGATCAGGGTGCGGCGGGTCACTTCGGTGGGGTGGGCAGTGAGCACCAGCTCCACGGACAGGTCTTGCAGAGTGCCGTCGATCACGTCAGCGCTGATCTGCTCCTCCTGCAGGCGCTGCAGCACATTGGCGATACCCTGATCACCACCGGGATCTCCGGGGTAACGCTGATGCTGACGGTGCAGACGTTCACGGTGATGCTGTTCAGCAATGTTGCTCAAATTGAGAAACTGGCTGAAGGCCCGCGCCACTTCCAGCAGGGTGGCGTCATCCAGAGGCGAGAGCAGATCACGCAGGGAAGACAATGCAGTTCCCTGCTCGCCGCGGGTAGCCACCGAGGCTTTGCGGATGGTTTCGATGGTCTGATAGAGATCGTCACCGGCTTGCTGACGCAGACACTGGCCCAGCAAGTCCCCCAGTAAACGCACATCATCTCTCAGGGGCGTATTGACACTGTTATCCACTGTGGCTCCTTCATAACTGCCGAACGGTATCGCCTTTTATGCCTGAGCACATTCGCGTTGGCCATGACAACCGCAAAAAAACGCATTTTTAACAAGATTAGCGTGCATCACATCTTTATTCCCGGAGGGCCCTGACGCAACATAGGCGGCCAAGGAGCCTCTGAATAACCCCTTGTGTTCCCAGAGCGGCCTGAAGGGCACGCAGAGGGCTATTCAGAGGCTCCAATAAGTCACCGGGGATCGATGAATCATGACGACTTCCAGCCGTATCACCTCGGATCAGGGTGTGGTGATCATGCAGTACCTGGCCCGGGCCCTGTTCGCCGCCCTGGCCGTGATCTATTTCCATCATGCAGACAGTTTCTTCTTTGCTCTGCCCAAAGCGACACCCTGGCTGTTGTTTGCCGCTTATGTGGGGCTGCAATTATTGCTGTTGTTCTGGCGCCCGGCCAATGGCGATGCGTTTGCTTCCGGTCTGGATTTGCTGACCCTGGGCATCGTGCTGCTACTGGACCCGGGCAACCCGCCGCCCACCATGGCGCTGTTGTTTATCGCCGTGCTCAGCAACGGCCTGCTCCACGGCATCAAACGCTTTCTGATCATGCTGGCTGGCGCGGAAATCGTGCTGGCCTTTGTGCTGCCGATCCGGCTGAGCTATGTGACAACGCCGTCTGCCTCGGCGAGCCTGTTTCTGGTCATCGCCCTGAGTGCCTGCATGCTCTATTTCGGGCTGATGATCTGGCGCAACCAGGCCCTGGCCCGGGCGGCCCTGGAAGCCACCTGGCGGGACCCGGATACGGATTTCATCAGCCGCGAGGCACTGATCAGTACCGCCGGCTGGCTGGTGCCGCTGCACGACCGCATTTCATCACCCATGACCCTGGCGCTGGTGCATCACGATGAGTTACCCCAGTTGGCCAACCGGGTGGCCCACCGCATCCGCCGCAGCGATGTGGCGGCACGCTATGACAAACAACATCTGGCCTTGCTGCTGCCCTGCACAGCCACCGCCGCCGCCGAACAACTGCTTAACGATCTGCGCGACCGCCACCCCGGCCTGCGTGCTGCGATCATGACCTTGAGTGATGGCGATGCGGCTCTGGAACAGGCGTTGGCCCACCTGCAGAGCTCCATGGCCCGCACCCGGAACGACAACGACCACTGGCTGGCACACGCCCCGCCGATAAACTGAGAGACTGCCTCGATTTGGTGCATTTTGTTCAGCTACATAAGCTCACACTGTCTTGCCATGAAAACCGGTAAAATAGTGAAAAATGTGTAAGGCAGTTGCCATGTTCCGTCGTATCGCTCTGCTGGCAGGGTTAGCCACACTCCCCTTATCCAGCACCCTCGCAGACACCGCCACCGGCCGCATTGTGGGTGGCGAGCCAGCACCGGTTGATCGCTGGCCGTGGATGGCCCAAGTGGCCGTGGATGATCCCAGCGTGAGCGGTTATTTGCTTTGTGGTGCCAGCCACCTCAGCCCGGAATGGCTGGTTACCGCTGCCCATTGCATGGAATATCTGGACGGCTCACCCGCTCAAGCCGACCAGACCTTCGTCTTTATCGGCGACGATGATCGCAACAATGTTCCCCAAAACGGCATCCCCGTCAGGCAAATACTCTTGCACCGCCAGTATCAAAACCTGAACCGGGATCTGGCCATGCTGCGTATCGACACCCGTAGCAATACCCTCTGGCCCAACATCATCAGCGAAAGTAGCTTTAATGATTTAGAAGGTCGTAGTACCACAGCGCTGGATGAATCAGTCACCGCCCTGGGCTGGGGTAATACCGGTAATGGCAACCTCAGCAATGTGTTGCGTGAAGTGCAGCTGGACTACATCCCCCAGCAACGCTGTCGGCAGTTATCCAGCCTTACCATCACCAACTTTGCGGTGTGCGCTGCGGAGCTGAACCCGGTCAACGGTGTCCAGCAAGACTCCTGCTTTGGGGATAGCGGCGGCCCCCTTTTCCTGGACCGGGACCGACAACCCTGGCTGGTCGGCCTGACCAGCTTCGGCCTGCGCAACTGCGCCACCGGGGCTCCATCCGGCTATACGCATCTGTCTGCGGAAACTCGGGAACTGGAGGTATTGACCGCTTCCGGCGGTATTCCTCTGGTCGACCTACTCCCCCAATGGCCTACACCCCCACCGCAGTATTACTACCAGCCCCCGGGCGGCAGCCAAACGCTGAGCCTGGCCCTGAAAAACGACAGCAAGGAAAACACCGTCACCAATCCGATTCTGACCTTTAGTCTCACTGGCAACACCTTCGCCAGCGGCGGCTGGTCCGGGTGTAGCGGTCTGCTTTCCGGCAACCGCTGTCGGCCCGCTGGCAGCCTCGCAGCCAGCGGCAGTGTTCCCCAAGATCTGGTGATTGATGGCAATGGCGGCGCCGATCAGGTGGTCACTGTAGCCATCTCCGCCACCGCCAACCAGGATGATTACCGACGCCGCAATAACCGCATTGCGCAGAAAGTAGTGTTCTCCGACCAGCCGGATCTGACTCTGTCCGCCTTCCAGAAGAGCGGCAACACCAGTGAAGCCAGGGTAGCGGTAACGCTCAGTAATCGATCCACGATCAATGACGCTACCAATGGGGAAATCCGTTTTTCCCTGCCACTCAATACCACCCTGGCAAACGCCGACGAACTGGGCTGTACCCTGTCTAACCCGCTACGCTGCCCGGTGGGCAATGTGCCCGCTACCAACAGCCAGACGTTGAATCTCACTTTCGCCTCGGATACCGGAGCAAACCGGGCCATAACCTTTACCGGTTTCTCCAGTAATGGCGATCTGCCAAACGACAACGACAATACCGCCACACTGACCCTACGCTATCCCTCCCAGGCCCCTGCCGGAGGCGGCAGCAGCGGAGGCGGTGGCGCACCCACCATCTTCACCCTGCTGGCCGGATTACTGCTGGTGTTGCGCGGCTTTCCCGCAAAAGCACAACGCCGCTAGCCCCTCTTTATCCCGTTGGAGCTTTGCTCGCAAAGCGAATGGCCCTTCGCCTTCTGAACAAGGCTCCAACGGGGTCTGGTGCTAGTCGCTAACGACGAAACTGCGGCAGCGACGCCAGAATATCCAGGGCGTGGCGACGCTTTTCCGGATCGTACAGATCGACAGTCACCATCAATTCATCAACTTCCACGCTATCGAGCAACTGATCCAGTTGCCCCTGGATAGTGTTGGCAGTCCCCAGCAATTGCAGGGCCAGAAACCCTCTGACGCCGGCCTCTTCTTCCGGATTCCAGTACCCGTCCATACTTTCCACCGGCGGACGCATCCACAGCGGCTGGCCCCGGAACAGGGACAAAACGCGCCGATAGCTGGTGGTGGTGAGAAAGCGGGCTTCCTCATCGGTATCCGCTGCCACCGCCGGTACCGCCAGCATGGCGTAGGGCTTGTCCAACTGAGCCGACGGCTGAAACTGCTCCCGGTAGAGGCGCAGCGCCTCGCGATACAAACGCGGTGCAAAATGCCCGGCAAAGGCATAGGGCAACCCTCGCTGGGCCGCCAGCTGCGCACTGTACAGGCTGGAGCCCAGCAACCAGATCGGCACGTTTGTGTCGGCGCCGGGTATGGCGTTGACCGGGCGGGAACGATCCAGTGGACCCAGCAACCGCTGTAGCTCGGCTACGTCATGGGGGAACTGCTCTGCGCCCAGGCCTTCGCGGCGCAGGGCGCGGCTGGTCATCGGGTCGGTGCCCGGGGCCCGGCCCAGCCCCAGATCAATGCGACCGGGATGCAGGATCTCCAGAGTGCCGAACTGCTCGGCGATCACCAGTGGCGGATGGTTCGGCAACATCACCCCACCTGAGCCGACCCGGATGGTCTCCGTGGCATTGGCGATGTGACCAATCAGCACCGACGTGGCGGCACTGCTGATGCCCTCCATGTTGTGATGCTCGGCCAGCCAGAACCGGCTGAAGCCGAGGGACTCCGCATGGCGGGCATAGGCCACGCTGTTGGCCAGGGTCTGGCCGATGGTGTCGCCTTCACGGACCGAGGCCAGTTCCAGCAGGGAAAACGGCAGGGATGTCGTCACAGAATGCTCCTTGATGACAGCCAATAAATTTGAGCCGGCATTCACGTTAACACGTCTCCCGTCGCACTCTAACCAGGCTCAAGATGCCCTTGCTTTGTAGACCAAGCCCCCACCCTGTATTGTCCAGTCTGCTTACCCTCTAGCGGCTTAAGGCCACCAAAGCCGCACTCATCATTTTCGACAATGATTCTCTATCTCAAACAAACTCTCTTAACGGCTATCGAAACCGTACACTTCTATCCAATCCCTCTTTATAGTCATCGGATAGTAGATACGGCCAAGCACAATTTCATGGAATTTAGTTCACAAAAATTACTTTATATATTGCATGTAAGCCTTCTCCTACATAAAAAACTCAGCATCGAAACTATAATCTCCTGCCGTGAAATTTCGAAAATATAATTCTCACCTTTTATGCAGAGACCAATCATGCCCCAAAACCAACTTTTTTTTAAAGCATTAGCGTTATTAGCTGCTGCCCTTAGCATAGTTCCATCTACTTCTTTTTCTGCACTGGAACCCCTTGGTCCTGAAAATTTGGTTAACACCACTTCTTCGGGATACGAAGCAACGCCTCACATTGTTTCTGATCAAAACAATAATCGTCTTATCGTTTGGACATCAGAAGATCGTACAAAAAGTGACGGCCCCGCCATTCTTGGCCAGTTTTACAACCAGTATCGAGAAGCCGTTGGGCCAGAAATGACCCTGGTACCATCAACGAGCAATATCGCCAGAATACCCAGAGCCAATGACTATCCACATTTCGCTGTAACCATGTGGAAAGATGGTAGTTTTGCTCTCGCTTGGTCAGAAACCTCAACCCCTGATGATGAGACAGATAACGACTATGATCTAACTATTCAATTTTTTAACCCGGATGGCTCACCGTCCGCTCCAGCACTAAGCGTTTCTGACACAACCGACAAAGAGGCTCTTCCAGCATTATCAAGCAATGCCAACAGCCTTGTTATCGCCTGGCAAACATTCCCGAACAGAAAGACAAAAGAAAAACAGAACAATGCTATAAAATTCAAACGCTATAATAAAAATGGTTCACTAATTGGTAACACCGTAACAAACCTTCGGCTAGATAGTTCCAGCAATATAGGAAGAAAACCTTCCGTCTCACTCGACAATGACAACAACGTATTGATTGCCTGGGCCAGCGGGGATAACTCCATAGCCTCGCAAGAAGACCCACGCCCCAAGCCAGAATACTCCATCAGTGGTGCACTTTTCTCCCAAAACAATTCCCCAATAGGGAATCCATTATCTCTTGGTGAATTCGAAGACTATCCCAGCAATATATTTGTTGCGGATTTTGACGACACCTCATTCCTTGCTTTCTGGGACACTGGAAAAGAAGGAAGTGAATCACCCCAAGGTCGAATTATTGGAAAGAACGGCACACTCGGAAAACTCTTCACCAACAGCACATCAAGTAGTGATATTGTTTCCGGCATAACTCAAGGAAACAAAGGCAACGCCTTCATTGCCTGGAGCAGAAGCAATAACGGCGGACTTGAAAAATCTCTTTATATTCAAGAGCTAACTGCCAATGGCGAAATGGGCAGCCCTACGAAAGCAACCAGCTTCACAAACACGGAGGAAAACCATGTATCCCTACATATGGACAGAAATGGCATACTGGTGGCCGCATGGGAAAGCTGGATTGAAAACGATGAAGATGCTCCGGATATTTACGCCAGAAGTTTCGAAACAAAAGAAGACCGTCAATCAACGAATAAAGAAGACAGTGGAAGTAGTAGCGGAGGTAGTAGCGGAGGCAGCCTACCCCACTTCATATTGTTGATGCTCTTGTCTGTAGGCTTAGTGCGAAAATATCATTAAATATTAAGCCCCATCAATCCTGATGGGGCTAATTTTTAAACCTTACCATCTCACTTGGCTTTGTCCTGCCACCCATTTTCTGCCAGTTTCTTGTGCATAGTCACGGAGCTGGACCCAGGCACCTACCGCAACAGGATGACGCCGTTTTCTGGGTCTCATATGCGAAAGCCAAACTTTTTCATCTATCCCCAAGCGATCCAGTATTTTCAACGCTTGTTCGGGTATTGACCCTCGCTTATCGTCTCTCACCGCCCTACCCGTACAGTCAAAAATCTCCAGATAGTCCATCTGCCGGGAACCGACAAAGCGTGTGATCATCGTCTGCATAGACTGTCTCCGCGCCTATCATCGGAAGAAGAACTGGTTGCTTAGCGCACTGACTCCCTGCCAGCTTTCTGGCACGTTGCTAGACTGAGATGTAATCGGACTGCTCTGGTGTTCTCGCCAATTAGCTCGTACAGGATTAAGATCCACATAGGCCATGCATTGCAGCAGAGCCTTTTCATCCAGAAGCGCCTGACACTTGTGGCGACTTTTCCAAAAGCGACCTTTGCAGCAATCCTCCTCGTTGGCTCGCCTGGCAAGATACTCATTCAGGCATTTCATAAACCAACCCAGGTCATGAAGCCGCTCACGGAGAACCAAAGGAACCAAAGGGGGTCCGGAACCAAAGGGGGTCAGGTCTCCCATTTCCCACAAAGGCTATCCGAGATATCTCCAGGCAATAATGAACATTGGCTGATATTCCTTATCCTGGCTAGACCGCACTATCACCTAAAAACCTTGGGAGATAGGAATGGTTCGGCCGGTACGTCTCGAATTCTCTGGCGCTTTATATCATGTAACCGCCCGCGGCAATGCGAGGCAGGATATTTATGTCGATGACAAGGATCGACGTTATTTTCTCAACATCCTTTCCTACTGCACCAAAACCTATCACTGGCAATGTCATGCCTATTGCCTGATGAGCAACCACTACCATCTTCTTATCGAAACCGGCGATGCCACTTTGTCAAAAGGAATGCGGCATTTAAACGGTGTCTATGCTCAATATTTCAACACGCGCCATAGGCGTGCAGGTCATCTGCTACAAGGTCGATTCAAGGCAATTTTGGTAGAGAAGGAAAGTTACCTGCTCGAACTGGCGCGTTATATTGTCTTGAATCCCGTACGCGCACGCATGCTTCACTCTGCTGCTGAGTGGCCCTGGAGAAGCTATCGGCCTACTGCAGGGCTAGCTGAAACCCCACCCTGCCTGACAACCGAATGGATATTGCAAGCTTTCAGCGACACTCTGGAGAGCTCTCGCACAGGCTACAAGCAGTTTGTTGCCGAAGGCAGCAACCAGCCATCTCCCTGGGAGAAACTGCGCAACCAAATTTATCTTGGCTCAGACCAGTTTATTGAAGCGGCACAGCGCCACCTTGAGCCCAACAGGAAACTAACGAAACCCCAAGGCCACAGCGACTGAAGCCGATTAACCCCCTGTCTCACTACCAAGAAACTTACAAAAATCGGAACCAAGCCATGGCTCGCGCATGGCTTGATGGGCATTACTCGCTATCCCAAATTGGCGAGCACTTCGGCTGCGGGCGATCAACCGTAAATCGGGCGGTTAAAGCCTTTCGTGGGAAATGGGAGACCTGACCCCCATGGTTCAGAAACTTCAAAAAGGCCAGCCAATGAAGGACACCTATCGAAGAGTCAATCATCTATATTTTTCCGGCACTACCAGTGTGAAGTCACCATCAAATTGCACGCTATCAAGTGAGCGCTGAATGCGTTTTTTCAAGTCTTGAACAATCGCTTCGTGATCGATATCAACACCATGCATCTTATGCATATTGCTGATTCTAATGGTATTGCCACAACTAAAGCTAACAAAGTCGCCCTTGAAAAAACCTGGGCAGGATATTCCAACACTATACTCTTCAGCTCCAGGCCCTTCAGTCCCAAGTTCCTGGGACCAGACATATTGATGATTGCTGCTTTGATAGAGGCGGCAGTTCATCTCCTGGACGCGAATCATGCTTATGCTGAATTCACCTGGAACCCAGGGATGTTTACCTCCTCTTCCGTCAGAGTAGCTTTCCTGCTTTTTTTCGTGTTTCCCAATCGTTCGTTTTATTGCCTTCTCAATATAGGTATCATAATCACCCGCCTTAAATGCTTCTAGCTCCAGCGCGTCATCTTCAGAATTCATGGGCCGTATTAAAAATCTGGATTCATACCCCACATAGCGACCAGCGACTCCTTCTGGGCCGCCATTGAAATAAATATGACCAAAGGGGGTTGACGACATGAAAAGCCACTCTCCTTCTGGCGCTAACACAGAGAAAGTGTTTGTCCACTCCCCTGCCCTTCGGTTTTTTGCTGCTCTGTTCGGATCGGAATTCACCATTGCCTGGTAGCGTTTCTCCGGTGTCGTAGTCTCCCAACGCCCAGAAGCACAACTAACAATAAGGGCAAGCAAACCAAACGCTAAAATTATTTTCCAAATTCTCATGGTGTTACTCCTCCGCAATTGACAATGCACTGATAGCCAGAATGCGGAGATAACGTATTGGAATTATTGCTATTCGGGTATTTTTCTCCGGTCAATAACAAAGAGGCATCTGGCAGCTTGTACAACCAGGACGGCCCACTTGGTGCATGGTTCGAGAAGTTGGCTCCATCACGCTCATATAGCCAGATGCCGGCATTGCCACCCAACCCTTCGGCCACATAATCCCCAGCATTGGACGATGAGCCGACATAGCTCAGATTCTTATCCCGAAGCGCTTCAAACATGGTCTGATTCGGCACCGGCGAACCGTAGGAGACAAACTGAAAGGGGGAGACATCATATTCCTTGTCCCAGAAAGCCTTATATTCCGCCGCATCCAGCATGTTCAAGCCCGACAAGGTTAAAATATTGGCCTGGGAATGGTTGGCAAAGTTCGCTTCTTTCCCCAACACCCCTCTCGCCCCCATAACGTCATACATAAATTCACCCGTTTGCGCTGCAGCGCCTGTCATCAGATTTACATCCAGCCCGATCCAGCCCAATCCTTGAGTTAATGGGTAACCTAACTTATCCGCGCCGATTTCAAACAGGTCGGATAGGAAGCCGTGGCGAGGATTATAATTCTGAGTTAGCACGGTCGTGTTGCCTGATTGTTCAATGGCGTTAACCATCGACTCGGCAGGCGTATTCATCATACCGTTGGTAGCATTATGGAAGGTCGCATTGTCCAGGGTGATGCCAATGAACTCCTTCGTTACCAACAAGCCTTGAAGCGCCCGCTGTCCCTCTGGTGCCAAATCCGCATACCCAGGTAACTGATCAGCAGAGATATAGAGGTCTGGATTCGCAAGGACATGAGGATCGTCGGCAGGGCGCAGCTGGCGGGTACCGCCAGCGATATCGCGGGACCCCACCATAACCGGCAATTGCGACAACAAGCCGCCATTATCGGCGCCATCAAAGGGCAACAGACCCAAAGAATATTTGTCAGCTTCTTTCAGTATTTCGGCGACCTTGCCAGGTACCAAGTCCGTGCTGATACGTTGGGCGTCCTTTTCTAGCCCTGCCGCTGTCAACTGCCAGTTTCTACCCAGGTTCTTGTGCTGCCCGGCGATTTCGCCCCACCCTTTCACACTGAACATGCGATTATCCACCGTCACACTGGCATTCAATCCACCAGTCTGCTGATCAAGAGTGACCACCTGAGACTCAATGACGTCACGATTGAGGCTGGCGAAGTCTGCATGATCATCCAGATTCTGGTCACCCACAGTGACATTGCCCCCACCAATAGTGGCACGAGTCTCTCCTTCCATCCGATGCCCCGAATCCTGGGCGCTGATCGTTGTCGTGGCCTTGCTCCATTGCAGCCCGCCACCCTGCTGATCACTCTTGCTATAATCGCGCAGGTCTTCGACGGTGAGGGTGTCGGTGCTGAAGTTCAGGTTGCCGTGGTCAACCAGGGCGAATTCGCCGGTTTCGGGGTTTTCTTCGTAGCTGGCATTGGCAATCATGCCGCCAATCAGCGTGCTGTCCTTGGCCGTGACCTGGCTGTTTTCGCCGTCGGCCACCAGAATCGCGCTTTGCTGATTGGTCCGGGCGCCTTCACTGCTGCCTTTACCGGTATTGAAGCCCGCGCTGCCGCTTTGCGGTTTGTCGGTGCTACTGGTGCCGCCACCGATGCCCACATTGGCACCCACACTGCTGTTACTGCTGCTGTGCGTGTCTTGCAGGCTTTCAATGTGCAGGGTGCCGGTGTCGATAGTCGCCGTATTGGCGGTAACGACGCCCCCTTTGACGGTGAGGCTGTCACTGGTGCTCTTCAGATGGCCCACATTGAGCTGGCTGTTAACGTACTGGGTCGCCTGGCTCTCTGACTCGGCTTCATTAAAGCCGGCATTGGCATTCCAACTGCCCGCGCCGCTGGTGCTGACGCTGAAGCCGCCGTTTTTACTCTCTTGCTCAAAGCGGCTGCTTTGTTCGTTGGTGCCTGCTCCGATAAGGATATCCGTCGCATTCAGGTCCAGAACACCGGCATTAACCTCACTACCGATGATACTGGCTGCCTTGTCCGCATTGATGCTCATGGCGGTAGCATTGAGGCTGCTGCCTTGCCAGGTTTTTTCTGTTGTCGTGCTGGTGGAGGTGGTTTCGCTATGCTGGGCACTGCCACTGACGTAAAAGCCGGTGCCCCCTGCTGCTGCCCCGGCGGCGGTGGCCGCCAAAGCCTGGGTCGATGCCAGTTCCGTCTGGACCAGGTTGGCGGAGGCCGCAGCCAGCATAATGCGATAGTCCTCCAGTGCCTCTTTCGCCAGCTCGCCCCGCTCGACACGCCTTTCGGCATCTTTCAGGTCATCACGCGCATCATCAACAGCATCTACTGCCTTCTTGAGACCTTCAACGGCATACGCAGCATCCACATAGGCATTGCGGATACCCACCGTGGTTTCTGTGGTTTTCTCTTTTAGCGTATCTGTGACTGTTTTCTCATCTTGCACCCCGGTGATCTCGACGCTTTCACCTGCCAGCGATAAAACACCATCTTCACCCGTTGCGTTGATATCCGCATTGATCAGGCTGAGTGCATTGTCTGCCTCAAGAACGATCTGGTTTCCCGTAATACTGCTACCACTATGGGTCAAGCTGTTGGTGACTGTGCTCTGTTCCAGCTCGGTCAGTCGCAAGCCGCCCAGGCTGACCTCATCTTTTTTCAGCGAAGGATCAATGCTGGACGCGGTTTCCGTTTCATTCCGCTCTGTCGTGGTGGTTTCCGTTACTGCCGTATCCAGCAGAATATTGTCAGCCAGCATGACGACTTTGCCGCTTTCTTCGTCCGCAGCCAGGCTGGAACCGGTCAAAGTCATGTCATTTTCTGCGGATAACTGGATATTTTCCGCTTGCAGCCTCGAGCCTACTTCTCGGCGTTCATGAGCCCGAGTCTCTGTACTCTCCGAGATCTTTATTTCCGACTCTTTACCGGCAAGCGCCAGTCCAGGCATATATAGCGCACCGACGCCCATCAACGCAGAGCTGGCTTTCGCCAGTTCTTTGACGGGGCCGCGCAGGGATCGGGTTCTTACATCCCAGTTTTCGTTTTCGAGGGCAACGGTACCGATGTAAAGATTATCGATGCTGCCTCGCTCAATGATGGGATTACCGTCGTCGTCCAACCGCAGGGCGCCGTTCTCAGCTGTTGCCAAGGCGGCATCCCCGATGCGCAGATCACCCAGTGCTTCAAGTTGGGCAGCCCCAAGCACGACATCGCCTTGCGCATCCAGGGACAGGTCCGCCCCTGAGGATAGACCGGCTTGGGCCAATGTCTGACTCATGCTGCCTGTGTCGCGGGTTTTGATTCTGGCGGCGTTCTTATCGGTAATTTGCGTGCGTGTGTAAGTGCTGTTTACTCCGGACTCAATATGGATATCTCGACCGGCCTGAACCTCAACTCCCTTTTCACCACGGCCAGTAGACGCCATTACTTCCACATCACCCGTTTCTGTCTTCAAAGAAAGGGTAGCGCCGGCGTTTAAGACGCTACCAATCGCATTTTTCGTTTCATTCTCGACCGTTGTTGTCTTGCTGCGTCCAAAGCTACCGTCGTCCTCTTCATAGCTATAGCGGTAATTCGTGTCTTCGGCGGCTAGAATACTAATATCCCCCTTACCCATCAGCGACAGATCTTCCCCAGCCTCCAGCCGGCTGGCAATCACGGTCAGATCATTCCCGGACTCCATCACCACATCGCCGCCAGCGGTAACGGAAGAACCCTGCTGGCGCACACTGCGCTGGATGTTATGGCTGGTTTCGCCATTGTGGCGCACCCTGAAATCGTAGCTGTCGCTGTTGGCCGCAGAAGCGACCAGCAGGTCGTTCCCCGCGCTGAGTTGCACTCCGCCATCGCTGGCCAGGTCCGAGCCGATGATGTTGAAATCGTTGGCGGCACTGGCCAGCAGATTCATGGTAGCGGTGATTTCACTACCGATATGGCGGACACGGGACTCACTGAGCTTGCCGCCGTGGTAGTTGCCTTTTCTTCCGGATTGATCTGCCACGGTATCGACGACGATATCGCCTTCGGCATTGAGGGCGACATTGCCCCCCTGGATGCGACTACCTGAGATACGAATATCTCCGCCGGCATCAAGCGATACAGATTCCAGACCCTCAATGGTCGCTGCTGCGCCCATCTCAGTGTCCCATTCACGCCAGCCTCTGCCGATCACTTCATTTTGGTAAGATAAACGCTGATTGATGATATTTTGAGCGCTTTCAAGTGCGACTTCCCGCCCGCGAATGGTACCGCTGACATTGCGGACATCGCCTTCGGAGTCGATATCCACCAAACCTTCACCGATAATATCTCCGCCCAGATTTTGCAGACCCTCTTCATTGAGAGTGAAATGGGTATCACCCCCGATGTGGATGGTCCCGCTGTTAACGATGCTGCCGCCATCGATCACCATGTCCCCACCGGAGGCGATCAGGGCACCGTTGTCGTCGATTACTACGCTTTGTGGTGACAGGTAGAGCTGCGGCACCAGTACGGTTTCACCAGCCACTTCCTGTTCCACCATCCAGACCATGTCCTCGGTCAAGGCATTGACCTGATCCGGGCTGAGAGCCACCCCAACGGTCAGTTCCAGTTCTTCGGCGGCGAAAAGGCCATTATCCAGCAAGGCACGATATTGGGCGTTGGCATCCACATATTCCTGGTCCAGCAGGGCGCGACCGGTCAGGTCCACCACCTGCTGACGAATCAGTTGCTGTTCGTAAAACCCGTCGCCCAGCAAACGCATGGCGCCATTTGGATCCCAGCCCAGCCGGTTGAGCAGATACTCGGAGCCCAGGAAACCATCGCGGGTGGAGAAGAAAGGGTTGGTTTCAATCAGGTAGGGATGGTTCGGGTCGGCAATGGAGAACAAGCCGCCATTAACGTTGACAATAAAGTCCTCCACATTGCCACCCAGGGCTCCATCACCTACGGCGATCAAGTCTTGTTCTGACAGGTTCCCCGCCTCTTGATGACCAAAATCTCCATTAATGACTTCTGCACTACCCAGGGACAAATCCCCACCGGAAACGATATTTGCACCAAGGATTTCAGTTGAATCCAGAGTATCTTTATGTTGGCTGATAAAGCGATTATTTCTGTGCAGTATCGTATCTTCACGATCAATCAAGTTATCAGGATCATAATAAGGGTTATGCTGGTTAGGATAGAGAGCCATGTACTCAAGATCTTTATCGGCTCCGCCACCCCAATAAGCTGCACCACCGCTATAGTTGCGTTTGTTATATGGCTGTACACCATGGATTACATTTCTGATGTGCGTTCCATCAGTCATGTAACCCCCATATCGGGTAATCAGTAAATATTCTCCGGAATGTAACCCAAGGTTATTGATCTGATCGAATTCCAGGTTCATGCTGCCGATCGCTAGAATATCGCTAGTTTCGTTTGTCAGCACTGAGCCTTGCAGGAAAGTATTTCCACCGGAGGCAAGAATACTTCTATCTGATGTAGCATCATCCAGCTCACGGAAAAAGTGCTCCTTAAACTTATAACTCATGGTGAAGTGATCACCTGAACACTCATGACATGTGTGCTTGATACTCCCCTCTGTCAGTTTTTCTTCCCACTCAAGAACATCTCGCACATTATCAATCTGTGAAGCACGAATACTGATATCGCCTTCCGCCTCAATTCGCCCGGAACGGTTTTCCAGCTTTTCCGTACTCTCACCATCGCTGCCGTTGATAGTGATATTTCCGGATGTATAGATATCCGCCAATCGGTTGGTGACCCGATCGGCAGACAGATTGATGTCGTTTTCAGAGAGCAGCGCACCACCTTGATCATTGAGAATCGAGTCTGCCTCAACGGTCAGGGCTTCCCGCCCCCCCAGAGTACCTGTATTGGTAACGGTGGTGGCTTGAATATCCGCCATGCCATCGGCAACCACATCCCCGCTATTGGTGTAATCGGCGGCGTGTAAACTCAAGTCTACCTTTGCCAACACGGTGCCTGTGGACATGACATCATTCTGGTTGGCATCAATGGCGATATTGCCGGTCGCAGCCAGGTCGGAATGCTGGATCTTGCCATTGGCCGACAACTGCAAATCCCCATTCTGCGCCGCCACCGGCGCATCCAGCTTCACCCCAACACCGTCTTCGTTAGCAATCAGTCGGATGCGGCCTGCGTACATGCCGCCCAGGGCCGAGGAGTCGATGGCGAACTCGGGTTTGTCGCCATCGGTGGTGGCATTGCTGGTGGCCAGAGTCTCCCGGTCTACCTGTTGCTGGCCGGTGACGATGTTCAGACGGTCCGCATGCAGTTCACCCGCCAAGGTCACGGAGCGGGCGATAATGTCGAAGCGTTCGGTGTTGGAGGCATTCAGACCATTACCAAGAATGGACACGGCACCGCCCTGCACATCAAAGCCGCGCAATTCCCCGTCTTCCATGATGGATTGCCCGGTGGTCAGGGTGGCGTGGTTAGTATTGATAAAGCCACAACCGTTACAGCTGATGCCGTTAGGGTTGGCCACCACCACATCGGCGCGGGCACCGCCTACTTCGATATAACCGGCCAGGTTGGAGGGGTTCTGACCGATCACTTCGTTGAGGATCAGGCTGGCGGAGCCGTTTTTCAGGTTGGGGTTACCTTCGATGTAACCGCCCAGCTGGGTCTGGGTGAGCTTCTGGCTGTTGTTGAGGACCAGGCCTTTATCGCTGACGTTGAGGTCGTTGTAGAAATTCTGCGAGACGCCCTTGCCGTTGGGGTTTTTGATATTGACCACCGGCACGCCATTGGCCGCCTGATCCAGGGTGGGCCGACCATTGGTGCCATGTGTTGGCGTGATGGGCTGGGCGGACAACAGCATGGGTTGCCAGATCAGCAGCAGCGACAGGCCGTAAACCAGGCCACTTTTCACCCGCGACACCGGGCCAGATGACGGTTCAGAATTCGGCATAAAGTGAGGCATGGACGGTGTACTCGCTGTCAGTCAGTTCCGTTGAATGTTGTTCCATGGGCCAGGACACTTCGGTGGTGAAGCGCAATGAGCGGTAACCCAGCCGAACACCCGCTGTGGCGGAATCCAGCCGGGTAAATTGGGGCTCATTGCTGTTACCGGGGATCACCCCCATGTCATAGGCCGCAAAGGGCGTCACCGATACCGGGCTGGGGATCGGTGGAAAGAAATCAAACTGCAAGCTGCCTGCCGCCGCGGTGTTACCGCTGACGGAAATATCCTGATACCCCCGCACCACAGACCGGGATGCCAGAGAGAATCTCTCGGACGGAAACAGGGTCTCATCGGCGTACTGGGCATTAATACGCAGCGCGAGAGTGCCATATAACGGTTTTATGAAACGGCTGGCTGTAAGAAATGTCTGATAGCGCGTGTGCGTGATGTCTGCAATTGACTGTCCGCCAGGGAGGTTGGTGGCCGGGCCGGCGCCATGGCCTTCCTCGATGGTGAGCGTGCCGGCCAGCTGAGTACGCCCCCACAGGTGCTTGGCATTGAGGCGCCCGCCCAGGGTGTGCAAGTGGTAGGAACTGACCCGGATAACCGCGTCTTCCAGTAAATTTTCTGCATCCGTGTAGGTGCCCAGAAGGGACAAGGATAGCCGGGAGCGATTGCTACGGTAGAGGGTGCGCGTCAGCTCCAGCCGGGAGGTATCCGTGGCGCCAGTAGAGTCGAATGTCTGGAAGATGCCCTGAATTTCGTTTTCATATTCCTGGCGGTTGTAGCTCAGGGCCAGATTCCAGTACCCCAGGCTGATGTCATAGCTCAGCCCCACCCCCCAGGCACGGTCGGTGAACTCGGTATCCAGATCGCTGTTGAGCGACAGGGACAGCCGGTCTGTGAGCCCGAAAGGGCTACCCCAGTCCAGCCCCGCCTGGGCCGTACCGTGGTTGATATCTCCGTAATGCTCCTGATCCACCACCAGAGTGCCACGATAACGGCGCGGCCAGTCGGCCTGACCTAGCACAACGGTGCCGCCCTGCTCTTCTCCCGGCGCCAGATCCATCTTGGCATCCAGGTGCGGCAGCCGGGCCAGGGTTTCCACCGCATGCTCCAGATCGCGCAGGTTGACCAGATCACCGGGCTGCGCCGGCACGGCCCATTCCAGCACGCGCAGCGGCATGCCAACAGCCTCGAAGCCTTCCACCTGCCCGGCAACCACCAGCAGAAGAAGCTTTCCGGAGGACACATCCTGCTCGGGAATCAGCACCCGGCTGGTCACATAGCCTTTGTCGATCAATCGATTGGAGAGCTGTGCCTGCAAGGCCTTGATGCCTGTCATATCCAGGCAGGTACCTTCCGCCTCGCGCACCGGTTTTTGGAACCAGCGGCCAAAAGGAACAGGCGCATCATTGAGGGTTTTCAGAGCAATAGTGTCGACCTGGAAACAACGGACCGAAGGTGTGGAGGTGTCAGGCACGGGCAAGCGCAACCCGGGCTGGTCACCGGGCAACTGCATCTCTTCCAGTTGTTGCTGCTGACGCTCGCGTTCCTGCTCCTGCAGGCGATCGAACATGCGCTGCTGTGCATCCGGTGCCGCCCAGGCAGCACTCGCCACCAAGCCCAGCACCATAGCGCCACAGCGTAAAACGAAACGTTCCCCTAACATGGCTTTCCTTGCCGATCATCCATCCAGCGAAACAGTGCGGCTTCATCGCCACCGTTTATTTGTGTAATGTGCTGCGCTGGTTAAAAAGAAAGCGGGATTCTACACTTTTATGTCTGTTAATGGCGCCTGGAGAAAACACTAACGTGAACCGGATCACATCCCTTATACAGCAGGAAGCTGTTGTTTTTCTGGTACTTTTGTTCCTTTTATTGACAAAGCCAGTACAGGCAAGCCTGGAAAGGGCCATGGCTCCGCTGACAGAAGAAACGCCAAGCAAAACGCCGAACTACAATACCGCGTTGCGTGATGCCAATAAGCTGGAGCCCGCTGCCCGTTTTGTGCTGAGTAACCATCTACTACTTCGCCAAGGCGCACAAAAACTGGCGGCAAAAGATTACTCCCAAAGTCGGCAATTACTTACGCAGGTGGAAACCGACAGCCCTTCTGCCGTACAGGCCAGCCTGCTGATCGCGGAAAGCTACCGCCTGGAACAGCAACCCGAGCAGGCCAAGGACTGGTTTTTACGCACAGCCCATCATTATCCCTACCGCACCCAGACTCTTTCAGGATTGATCAGCGCCGCCAATGACCAGCCTGTCGATCAAACTGGCCTGGCACTGGCTCTTTACAATAAAGCGGGGGAGCAGGCGGACTTTGCCCTGGCGCAATTACAGCAACTGAAAAGCAGCCAGTTTATTGACCCGCTTGCCGTTATTTTTCCCTCGAAGCTGGATGAGCAGGTCCGCCAGGCCTTCTTGCTGCGCTGCCTTCACAACCCGGATGAGGATCTGCTGAGCGAATCCAGCCGCCTGCAGGAAGCGGTAAGCAGCCTGCTATACCTGCAAAAGCAGCGGCAAACCCTGGGGCAAAAACTTGAATTACTGCAAAGCCAGCTGCAGGACTATCAACGCCAGCGGCAGAGTTTACAGAACCAGTTGGACAGTATTGCCGCACAGCAACGCTCACTGGAATCACAATTGATTCCGAACAATCTGGATGATGATCAGGTACGGATTCGCCGGCAGCTTGGCCAGCTTCGTAACCAGACCATTCGCATGGACAACCAGATCGCTTTCATTGATCGCACTCGCCAGCAATTGCCGGCCATGGTCGATAATCTCAACGCCGAGATACAGCAACTGCATCAGCAAGCCATGGCACAGTTGAAAAGCAGCAACCAGGCAGTTAAAGCCGTACTGGAAAGCAGTTACCGGGCCTATTACAGAGAATTGAGAAATCTGGCCGCAGAAGCCAAATTGCAGCATGCTGAACGCCAGGCAACATACCAACCCTAGTCTAGGCCGCCACTAATATTGCAACTTATGACGGCCCCTTTTTCCGCCACTCTGTGTTGCTTTTCTTTGACTTAGGCCCACTATGCCTGCAGAAAAGCGCCTTGATTGGCGAAAAAATGCATTCGCCATAAGTCACAAAATCAGCGACGACCTACACTATCCGCACACCGCCGCTTATGCTTCACTGCCCTTCTTCGCCAATACTCAGCCTTTTCCTATGCCCAACCTCAAATGCCCCTGCTGCGACCATCCCCTGCAACTCACCGGTAATAGCTGGCACTGCGACAACGGCCACCGCTTCGACCGTGCCAAGCGTGGTTACACCAATCTGCTGTTGGCCCAGCACCGCCGCTCGCGCGCGCCGGGTGATGACAAGGCCATGGTGCAGGCGCGTACGGCATTTCTGGAACTGGGCCGTTATCAGCCCCTGGCCGATGCCTTGCTGGCCGGGCTGGGCGACGATGATCAGCCCTGGCTGGATATCGGTTGCGGCGAAGGCTGGTATACCTGCCAGTTCGCCCAGCGGCTGGGAAGCGATAACGGGGTCGGCGTGGATATTTCCAAGTTTGCGGTGGATGCAGCGGCGAAACGGGACAGGGCACTGACCTGGCTGGTGGCCAGTGGCGCCCGGCTACCGTTGTTTAATGACAGTCAGCAACGGATATTTGTGCTGTTCACCCGGCTGTTCACCGATGATATTGCCCGGGTATTGAAACCCGGCGGCGAACTGATTGTGGTTGGGACCGGTGAGCAGCATCTGCTACCCCTGCGTGAGGCCCTCTATGAAGAGGTTCGCCAATCGGGTTTCGATGCGGGCAAGTTTCTGGATGCGCGTTTTACGCAGATCGACAGTCAGGATATCCACCTGGAGTGGACTCCCGATAACGAGCTGGAATTACAGAACCTGCTGGCCATGACCCCACACCACTGGCGCGCCAAACCCGAAGCCAAAGCCGGTATCGGCAAGCTCGCCGGCAAAGCCATGAATGCGCATTTTGTGATTCAGCGGTGGCGGCGGATTTAATTGATAATTGAGAATGGATAATTGATAACTCGCGGGAAAGGGCATCAAGTCCTGAAACGCAAGAGGCCGCGCCTAAACGCATGGGTGCGGCCTCTTGCATTCAAAGACAACAGCAACACCCATCCGCGCCGTTATCAATTATCAATTTCTTTTCAACTGGCACGGCTCGCCCAGACTCACGGTGACGCTACGCGCTACTGACCCTTTCTCCCCAACACCGTATCCAGATATTCCAGCAGATGGTTGGCATTGCTCACCGGCGCCCGATAGGCCAGGTGCCCGTCCGGGCGCATCAGCCACATTCTTGGGCCTTCACCAAAGGCGGCGGCAAACTCGCCCTGGTGGTCCCGCCAGATACGGATGGTGCCTTCTCTTGGGATCTCATCCACCGGTGTATCCCGGGCCACGACTACGGTCAGGTGAACGCGCTCACGGTATTCCTGGCCCAGACGATCACTGAGTGCATACAGCACCAGCCGCTCTTTATGGCCCGGGCTCTCGCCCAATTGCAGTAACAGGTGGTGAACCGGTTTGCGCAGCAGGTCGTGGAGCTGATGGAGGTGACCGGTACGCACGGAACCCAAGGCTGCGTCAGGCAGGCGGTCGCCGGGCAACGGGCCGCGATGCCGCCAGCCCAGTTCCGCTTCCGGGCCACAGCCCACCAGCGGCGACTGCCGGTAATGCACGTCCAGCTGGCTGGCGGTACGCAGCAGGCGCCGGGTCAGCCCGGGTCGTCCGCCGGCCATTTTCAGCAGGGAATCGCGGGTTCGGCGCAGCATGGGCAGCTTCACCAACGAGGCCCGCGATAACATGTCCACCCCGTGCAGCATTTTATCTGCCACCGGTTTGCGTTCCTGCTCGTAACTATCGAGCAAGGCTCCGTTGCCATAACCCTTAAGGTAGAACGCCAGTTTCCAGCTAAGGTTGAAGGCATCGGCCAGGCCGGTGTTCATGCCCTGGGCGCCCAGCGGGCTCTGTACATGGGCCGCATCGCCGGCCAGGAACACCCGGTTGCGACGGTAGTGATGGGCCAGTCGCCGTTGCACGGAAAAGCGGCTGATCCAGCGAGGCTCACCCAGGTCCGGCGTCTCGCCAAGAATAGGCGTCAGCCGATCGGTAAAGGGCTGCAGGCTCAGTTCGCCTTCCCAGGCCTCATCCCGGGCCATGATCAATCGCCACCCCGTTGGTAACGGCAGAGCGATCAGCAGCCCGTCTTCCTGCAGGAAGCCATGGGAGCTGTCACTGCGCCAGGGCCCCTGCCAGTCCACATCGGCCAGCAGGAAATGTTCGTCGTAATCGACGCCATTGAAGCCGATGCCCAGCTGCTGACGCACGGTGGAACTGGCACCATCGGCCCCGACAAGCAAATCACAGCTGACCGTTTCCACGTCGGCCCCCTGTCGTATCCGGGCACGGACCCCTGCGCCATCCTGGGTAAAATCGAGCAATTCTGTGCCCCGAATCAGCTCGCCACCAAGACTCCGGTAGCGCTCAGTGAGGGCTTTTTCCACATCGGACTGGGGGCAGCTCAGTACCCAGGGGTACGGGGCATCCAGGCTGGTCAGATCCAGCTCAAACAGGAAGCCCTTGTCGCCATAGACGGACACCGCTCGCATGGTGCGCGAGGACTTGCGGATCGGTGCCAGCACTTCCAGAGCGGCAAAAATCTCCAGGCTACGGGCATGCAGCCCCAAGGCCCGGGACCAGGGTGACGGCTCGGCGAGCCGGTCGATAATGCAGCAATCAATGCCGTGTCGACGCAGGCCGATCCCCAGCGCCAGGCCGGTGGGGCCAGCGCCAACAATCAGGACCTGCGGTGTGCGGTTACCGGTAATGCCGATGTTACACTCTCCTCAGGGCAGCCCATGCGACACAGGCCACCCGATTTTCAATCCTGCCACATCCCAGAGTTCATTCATGGCACAGGCCTCACGCAAGATTATCCACGTGGACTGCGACTGCTTCTATGCCGCCGTGGAAATGCGTGATGACCCGACCTTGCGTCATCGGCCCGTGGCCGTAGGGGGCGACCCTCACCGGCGCGGTGTTATCGCCACCTGCAATTACCCGGCCCGCCATTTCGGGGTGCATTCTGCCATGGCCTCGTCCCAGGCTCTGCGACTCTGCCCGGAACTGGTGATTGTACCCCCCAACTTCGACAAGTATCGCAAGGTCTCTACACAGATCCATGACATCTTCCGCCGTTACACCAGCCTGATCGAGCCCTTGTCGCTGGACGAGGCGTTTCTGGACGTGAGCGCCAGCGACCAGTTCGATAATAGCGCAACCCGGATTGCCGAGGCGTTAAGGCAGGACATTCGTCGGGAACTGGGGATTACCGTGTCCGCCGGCGTGGCCCCCAACAAGTTTCTCGCCAAGGTGGCCAGCGACTGGCGCAAGCCGGACGGGCTCTTTGTGATTCCCCCCGCCCAGGTAGACGCCTTTGTGGCTGCCTTGCCGGTAAAAAAGATTTCCGGGGTGGGCCGGGTTACCGGCGAGCGCATGGCCGGGCTGAATCTGTATACCTGCGGCGACCTGCAGAGCATGAGTCGGCTGGAACTGTCACAGCACTTCGGCAGTTTCGGCGAGCGGCTCTATCACCTGAGTCGTGGCGAAGATAATCGCCCGGTGCAAACTGGCCGGCGTCGCAAATCCGTGTCCGTGGAGCGCACCTACGACAAGGACCAGGTGGATCTAAATGCCTGGCTGCGAGAGCTCGACGGCCTGCTGGAAAAGCTCAAGGCCCGCTTCGCCAAGCTTGATCAGCACTATCTGATCAGCGGGCTCACCGCCAAGGTGAAATATCAGGATTTTGTCAGCCTGAGCTGCGACAAAGTGGGTGACGATCTGGACCCGGCCCATTTCGAGGCGCTGCTGCGCCAACTATGGGAACGCCGCCAAGGCCCCGCCCGCCTGATTGGTATTGGCGCTCGCCTGCGCGACCTGAAAGCCCCGCAGCAGCCGGACCTGTTTCCGGAAGAAAGGGAAAAAGCGCTTCGGCATCAGCGTAACCGGCTGTGAAAATCAGCTTCAAGCCACAAGCTTCAAGCTGCAACACGAGCCCGATGCATTGCCATTGAAGTAGCCCACTAGCCGCGATTCAAACGTAACAAGCCATTAGGTGATAAGGCCGGCCACTTCTCAGACCATTTTTTCCTGCTCTCAGCGCGGGGCCGGAGGAGGCCCCAGGTTGGCACCACCCGACCTCCGTGTTGCAGCTTGAAGCTTGAAGCTTGCAGCTTTCTCAATGTACCCGCTGACAAACGCGACTCTGCAAATCCGAAGGGATCAGCCCGTCCATCAATTCCCGGCCCCGGCGCTGTACCGGTTCCATCTGGGCATCCAGATAGGCATCCAGGGTGGCCACACAATCCGCGCAGCGGTTCATGGAATCCGTATCCGGGTGTTCGGCCGCGGCCTTCACCGCCTGTTCCAGCTGATTCAGATATTTGAGCAACATGCTTTGCTCCAGATAAAACCTCATTAACGGGCCGGCTTTCTGCCGGTTCCCAATCGACCAAGTATGGCGCCCCTTGAAGACAGCCAGATGACACAGGTCAACCATGCAGTCAGTGTGCCAGACTTGATAAAGATTCCGACGCCTGCGCCGGCTTGGCGTTCCCGGTGAATTGTAAAAGAGTCTGTCGTCACCCTAAGGATCAGGAGCTTGCAACTCTTCACTCACAGGGATTGTCATCTGAGGTACTCTTGGGGATTGTAGCTGCTTTGACGGTTTGCCCTGCTGTCGGGCGGTTTCCTTGCTAGAGCAAGGTTCGCGCCTCAAGCGGCGCTCCTACAGCGGCTTCTATAGCCGCAGGTGTTGCCAGGCAGCCCCTGAATAACGTTTATTTTGCGACGGACCCGACCCTATGACCGAAACGGTATCCACTATTGTTGCCCCGGAAGGCAGCCTGGAAGTGCTTAGCCAGCACGAAGTCGAACGCCTGCGGGACACCTCCGGCAGCGGCCTGCATGAGTTACTGCGCCGTTGCGCCCTGGCGGTACTGAACTGCGGCACGCCCACCGATGACAGCCGCCAGGTGCTGGAGACCTACAAGGATTTTGATATTGAGGTGATCCAGGAAGATCGCGGGCTGCGGCTCAAAGTGGACAATGCCCCTGCTGGTGCCTTCGTGGACGGACGCATGATTCGCGGGATTCGCGAGCACCTGTCAGCGGTGCTGCGCGATCTGGTCTATGTGGCCAACGAAATCCAGAATAACGACAGCTTCAACCTGAGCAGCAGCCAGGGCATCACCAATGCGGTGTTCCATATCCTTCGCAATGCCGGGGCGCTTCGAGCCGGGGCCTCGCCCAATATGGTGGTGTGCTGGGGGGGCCACAGTATTTCCCGGGTCGAATATGACTACAGCAAGAGCGTGGGCTACCAGCTTGGCCTGCGCCACAAGGACATCTGCACCGGCTGCGGTCCCGGCGCCATGAAAGGCCCCATGAAGGGCGCCCACGTGGCCCATGCCAAACAACGCTTTGAAGGCGGACGCTACCTGGGAATCTCCGAGCCAGGCATTATCGCCGCCGAGGCCCCCAACCCTATCGTCAACGAACTGGTGATCATGCCGGATATCGAGAAACGACTGGAGGCGTTTCTGCGGGTGGGTCACGGCATTATTGTCTTCCCTGGCGGGGTAGGCACCACCGAGGAAATTCTTTATCTGCTCGGCGTGCTACTGCATCCGGACAACGCCGATATGCCGCTGCCCATGGTGCTGACCGGACCAGCCAGCAGCGCGGAGTATTTTCGCCAGGTGGATGCCTTTATCCGCTACACCCTGGGAGAGAAAGCTGCCGAGCGCTACCAGATCATCATTGATGATCCGGAAGCCGTAGCCCTGGCCATGTGCGCAGGCATTGATCGCCTCACCCTGTTCCGCCGGGATAACGACGACGCCTTCTATTTCAACTGGCGGCTGAAAATCCCCCTGGAGTTCCAGCAACCGTTCGAGCCCACCCACGAGGCCATGGCCAGCCTGGATCTCAGCCCCAACCAGCCGGTCCACCTGCTGGCCGCCAACCTGCGCCGCGCCTTCTCCGGTATCGTCGCCGGCAACGTGAAGGAACAGGGCATCCACGCCATCGAACAACACGGCCCCTACCGCCTTCACGCCCCGGGCGAGCTAATGCAGCACCTTGATGAGTTGCTCCAGGCCTTTGTGGAGCAACACCGCATGAAGCTGCCGGGAAGTCATTACGTGCCGTGTTATGCGTTGGAGGGGTGATCCCACCCTGTAGCAGCTTCGTAGAACGAAAAAAGCCCCGGACATCCGGGGCTTTTTCTTTTCACTCGTAGCTAGCAGCTAGTCGCTCGCAGCTGCCTTACCGAGGCTGCATACGGATACCGCCATCAATACGGATGGTCTCGCCGTTGAGGAAGCTGTTCTCGATCATGTGGCAGACCAGCTGAGCGTATTCCGCCGGGTTACCCAGACGCTTGGGGAACTGGGTCATTTCGATCAGCGGCTGCTTCACCTTGTCCGGGGCAGCGTTCATCAGCGGGGTGTTGAAGATGCCTGGGGCGATAGTGTTGCAGCGGATGCCCAGCGGCGCCAGGTCGCGGGCGATGGGCAGGGTCATGCCGACCACACCACCTTTGGTAGCCGCGTAAGCCACCTGGCCAACCTGACCATCAAAGGCCGCCACGGAAGCGGTGTTCACGATCAAGCCACGCTCGTTATCTTCACCCGGCTCGTTCTCGGCCATGGCAGCAGCGGCCAGACGGGCCACATTGAAGGTACCGATCAGGTTGATCTTTACCACCATGTTGAACACGCCCAGATCATGGGGCTTGTTCTCACGACCCACGGTCTTCATGGCAGAGCCTACACCGGCACAGTTCACACACACATGAATGGCACCGAATTTTTCCACGGTGGCGTCGATGGCCGCCTTGACGGATTCCTCGTCGGTCACATCGGTCTGCACAAACGCTGCATTGGCACCCAGCTCCGCCGCCACTTCCGGGCCGCGCTTGTCGTCACGGTCCAGAATCATGACCTTGCCGCCCTTGGCAATAATCGCTTCAGCAGTGGCCTGGCCCAGACCGGACGCGGCGCCGGTGATCACGGCAACTTTATCGGTAATATTCATATGCTCTCCTTGTGGTGAAAGGGCATGGGCTGTTGCTGCGCCAACAGCAGCAACCCATTACAAATGCTGCCCCGCAGTATACCCACCCCGTTCACGCGTCACATTGTTGCTTTCGCTCAAAGTGGATGCCACTCTTTGACAACCGGATTGGGAGGGCAAACCTTGCCAGATACCGCCAGACAAGACGCCAGCGCCACACTGATGGCGCGCTACCAGCGTATCCGGGCCTTCAGCGAACAGTTCTGTGACCCTTTGCTCACCGAGGACATGGGGCTGCAGGCCTGCGCCGACGTGAGCCCGCCCCGCTGGCATCTGGCCCACACCACCTGGTTCTTCGAGACCTTCCTTCTCAAGCCCCACCTCGCCGACTATCGGGTGTTCCAACCGCAATTCGAGTACCTGTTCAACAGCTACTACAACGGCATTGGCGAACAGTTCGCCCGCCCTCAACGCCATCTGTTGTCACGCCCCACCGATAAAGACGTCTATGCCTGGCGACAGCAGGTAGACGACGCCATGGTCCGCCTTATCGAACAACAACCGGGCCTGACGGGTCTTGTGACACTGGGACTCAATCATGAGCAGCAACATCAGGAGTTGCTGCTGACAGATTTGAAATACAGCCTCTCCTTCAACCCGCTGGCGCCAACTCTCGGCCAGCCTCTTGCCAAAGCAGACAGCCCTGCACCGCTGAGTTTTCAATCTTTCAGTGGCGGTTTGGTGGAAATCGGTGCCAGCGGCCAGGGGTTTGCTTTCGATAACGAAACACCCCGCCACCGGGTCTGGCTGGAGCCTTTTACGCTGGCAAACCGTCCGGTCAGTAACGGCGAATTTCGCGCATTTATCGAGGATGGCGGTTATCGACGACCGGAGTTATGGCTGTCTGACGGCTGGGCCTGGGTACAGGCGCAACATAGCCAGCGGCCGCTTTACTGGCACGAGGATCTTGACCGGCACTTCACTCTGGCAGGACTACAACCGCTACAAGCTGGGCAGATTCTCGCCCATGTGAATTACTACGAAGCAGATGCCTATGCCCGCTGGGCCGGCAAGCGGCTGCCCACGGAACAGGAATGGGAGCACGCGGCGGCAGCGCAACCCCTGCAAGGACATTTTGTGGAAAACGGTAGCTACCAACCCGGTCAGGCCCGCGATACCGCCATGGCTCACCTGTTCGGTGATGTCTGGGAATGGACCGCCAGTGCCTACCTGCCCTACCCGGGATTTCAAGCAGCGGTGGGGGCCGTGGGGGAATACAACGGCAAGTTCATGTGCAACCAGATGGTGCTGCGCGGCGGCTCCTGCGCCAGCAGTCGGGAGCATTTGCGGGCCAGCTATCGTAATTTTTTCTACCCTCATCACCGCTGGCAGTTCAGTGGCATCCGGCTTGCGGGAGACCCGTCGTGAACCAGCAACAGCTCGGCCCCAACCTGACTTTCTTCGACCTGCAGCCACCCACCACCGACATGCTGGCCGAAGTCAGTGAATCCCTGCGGGCACCGACACCGACGCTGCATCCCAAGTTTTTCTATGACGAAACCGGCTCCAGCCTGTTCGACCGGATTACCCGCACCCCGGAGTACTACCCCACCCGCACCGAAGCGAGTTTGCTGCATCGCTACGCCGGGGAGATTCATTCACGGCTGGACGGCATCCACACCATCGCCGAACCCGGTGCCGGCAGTTGTGAAAAGGTGCGGGTATTACTCGATGCCTGGCAACCGACTCACTACATGCCACTGGAAATTTCCCGGGAATGCCTGCTTGGCGCGTCACGGCGCCTGGCCGACGACTTCCCCCGGATACATATCAGCGCCGTTTGCGCGGATTATTGCCAGGCCATGGCCATGCCGGAGGGGTTACAACAGCCGGGGCGTCTGGTTTTTTTTCCTGGCTCCACCATCGGCAATTTTGAACCGACACAGCGAGCGGCTTTCCTGCGCGGCCTGCGCGAACTGGCGGGCCCCGGCGGTTCCCTGCTGATCGGAGCGGATCTGCAGAAACCCTGCGAACAACTCCATGCCGCCTACAATGATGCCGGGGGACTCACTGCTGCCTTCAATCTGAATGCACTGCATCATCTGAACCGGGAACTGGATTGTGGTTTCGATACCGACACCATGCGCCATCTGGCGTTCTACAACAGCGCGCAAAATCGTATCGAAATGCACCTGGAATGCCTGCAGGACCAGCACATCCAGCTCGGCAAAAATAGCCTGACACTCTCCGCCGGCACCCGTATTCATACGGAAAATTCCTACAAATTCACCGTCGAAGGATTTTCCGCCGAACTGGTCGCCGCCGGTTTCACACCCTCCGCCTGCTGGACCGATAGTGACAGCCTGTTCAGTCTGCATCTGGCCTGTGCCTGACCATCAGCACTACCTCTGAATCACAGTCCATAGCGACCCGCAATGCACGCCATACGTTGGCCAGGACTGCAAAGACTGTAAAACTGACCACTTTGACATCAGTGAATAGTGTGAACTGGCACTGGTACCGTTATACTGAACCGCGTTTTTTTGCCGATTCAGTCTTCGAAAGAATAAAAGGGGTCACGGGCTACCGTGGCATAGGGAGATCGGATGCTCGAACTGATCAGCGCGGCTCGCCGTCGTAAACGGCCGCCCACACACCAGCTGTTTGATGTTGTCACCCAGGAATACCGGGTGGGGTTGCTGGATATTGACCTGAACATGCATCTGAACAATGCCAAATACCTGAAGTTCATGGATCGCTGCCGACTGGAACATGCGGTGGTCACCGGGTTGCTCAACCGCATGATCGAGGCGCGCTGTAATGGCGTGGTGGCCAATACCGAGATTTCCTATATCCGCGAACTGCGCCCCTACCAGCAGTTCCAGGTCCACACCCGCATTCTCGGCTGGGACGACAAATACGTGTACTACGATCAGCGCTTCGAGTCCCAGCGCAAACTACACACCCATGCCCTGCTGCGGGTGGCCAACGTTTATGGCGGCAAATCCATCAGCCCCCAGACCCTGCAGGAAATCACCGGCTTCAACCAGACCTCCCCGGCCCTGCCGGAGTATGTGGAACAGTGGAAGCGGCTGCTGCAGACCAAGCGACGGCTGACAGAGAGTGACTAGCTGCTAGCTAACAGAAAAATCCGCTGTAGGAGCGGCGCTTGAGCCGCGAACCTCGCGTAGCGAGGAAACCGCCCGCAGAGCCTGCCAAGGACTTGATCCGGGGGAGATCAGGCATTACCGAACTCGAAAGGTCTATACGTGTTCGCGATGGCCCTGTTCGCGGCTCAAGCTCCGTTCCTACAGCGGCTTGGTAGAAAGTGTATTCCTCTCCAGAAAAAAGCCCCGGCATGCCGGGGCTTTTTTTTTTGCGAGCAGCTAGCCACTCGCAGCGATCATTATTCTGTCGCGTAGGTATGGAACGGCGCCCAGCGCGGCACCTGACTGTCCTTGCCGGCATAGTAGACGCCCGGCTCATCCAGACGTAGGTCAGCGATTTCGCGCAGGGCCACGGCACGGGGTACCTGCTGTAACGGCCCGGCTTGCTGGTAATCCTGGGGATTGGCAACCAGCTCTTCCATATCCAGCGGGCGGGTTTCCGAGTAGCGGAAGTAGTAGTCCTTGCCGCCCTCCACTTCCAAAGGCATCTCGAACACCATTTTCAGATAGAGCACACTGAGCGGGCGGCGAGCGTAGAAGTCATGGGTGCCGGCGGGCAATTCCAGCCAGCTATAGGCCCCGGCCTTGAGACCGAACAGCTGGGAAGCGTCCAGGAAAAACACCGGCGCCTGAACCTCTTCATAGCCCCAACGGGTAATCGGACGATAGATGTAGACCATGGCATTACGCGGGTCCAGCGTATCCATGGGTTTAAAGGTCTTGCCCTGGGGGGCATGGATGAAGGCACCGGGGGTCGAGGGGACTCCCACACCGAGGCTGGAGCATCCCGAAAGCGTCCACAGGCAAGCTGCCAGCAACACAGCCAATCGCATTATTATTCTCCAGTGATGCCGCTTCCCGTTGATCTGGGGCGACCCTGTTTATTATTCCGCGCAAGATAATGCTTATGAAGGTGCTAACTATGGCCGATTTGCGAGTATTGCTCAAGATGAAGGTAGGTGCTCAAATTCCCGCCAAGTGATTCGTCCCTCCTCTACCCTGCCCCGCCTTTTCTGCTAATCTTCCGCCATGGCAGTTAATCGTATCCACACCCCCTGTATCGGCGTCTGTTCCACCGTCTTCGGTGATACGGTCTGTCGTGGCTGTTGCCGCTTCAGTCACGAGGTGGTGCACTGGAATGGTTACACTAACGAAGAGAAGCAAATCGTCTGGAAACGGCTGAATCTGCTGCTCTGCCAGGTGGTGGACAACTATTTCGTGGTCACCGATGCGGCCCGGCTGGCGGCAGAGATGGACTTTCAGAACCTGCGCTACCAGACCCAGCTTTCCCCCCAGGGCTGGGTACCGGAGCTGCTCAAGGCCGCCGGCAAACAACAGATCCCCTATGACCGCTTCGGCCTGCGCGCCCTGCCCCCATCCCGGGGGCTGTTGCCGCGAGAACTCTACGATCAGATCAGTGCCGAATGCCACGCCCTGGCCCGGGCCCACTATGACCGCTCCTACGCTCGCCCGGTCACCCTCGCCGCCGAACTCACCGAGCTTGCCGCCCGGGAGAAGGGGTTGATCTGACCCCTACCCCCATCCGTAGGAGCGTCGCTGGCGGCGCGGTAGCCGAAACTCTGAAAAGACTGATTTACCACAGAAGGCACAGAAATCACTGAGCAAAAGGCGGCTTTTGCTCTGTGTGCTCTGTGCCCTCTGTGGTGAAAAGGCTTTTGATTTTGTTGGGCTATCGCCGCTCATACGGCTTGCCTCTCTCATTTGTCCCCAAATGACCCTTCCACAAAAACATCAATCAATGGCACAGTTCCGGAATGAACATTCATTCATCTGTCGAGTGAGACCTGCCATGGCCACCCCTGCCCGGACGACCCCGGTCGACAACAAGGAAGCTCGCAAGCACGAACAGATCATTCGTGCCGCTCTACGGGTGTTTGCCGAGCACGGCCTGCACGGCACACCGGTACCACCGATTGCCGCTGAAGCCGGTGTCGGTGTCGGCACCTTGTATCGCTATTTCGATAGCAAGGAAGCATTGATCAATGCCGTGTTCCGCGACAGCAAACGTCGTCTTCAGGAACGGTTGCTGAGCGACCTGGATCTGATGCACCCGTCACGCAGCCTGTTCGACAACTTGTGGGCCCGGCTCACCGCCTTTGCCCGCGAGGAGCCGGATGCCTTTCGTTTTCTGGAAATGCAGGATCACCACAACTACCTGGACGCGGAAAGCCGTCATCAGGAACAGGGCCTGCTGATTCCCCTGGGCATCATGGTGGTGATCGGTCAGCGCACCGGATTGCTCAACGACATCATGAAACCGGACCTGGCCATCGCCCTGTTCTGGGGGGCCTTTGTGGGCGTGTTCAAGGCGGAACGGCTGGGCTACCTGACCCTGGATGACGACGACCTGAAACGGGCCAGGGATGCCTGCTGGCTCGCCATCGCCAATCACGACAACAAGAGCAAATAATCATGACCCCAACGCATATCCTGATTACCGGCGGCGCCGGCGCCATCGGCGGCCAGCTCGCCGGGCAGTTTCGCCGACATCATCCTGACGCCCGCATCACCCTGGTGGATCTGAATGCGGAGGCGCTCGAGCATGCCGCCAATACCCATGATGCCCAGGCCGAAGTCTGCGACCTGACCGCTATTGATGCTCTACCCGCCTGGTGGCAATCGCTGGTGGACCGCCGCGGGCCAGTGGATGTGCTGATCAACTGTGCCGGCATCATGGACATCATCAGCATCACCGGCACCGGCTGGGAACAAGGCAAGCGCCTGCTGGATATCAACTTCACCGCCCCCATGCGACTCATGGACCTGGCGCTGCCGGCCATGATGGAGGCCCAGAACGGATGCGTGATCAATGTGGCCAGCATGGCCGGGCGCGTGCCGATCCGTGGCTGCAGTTACTACGGCGGCGCCAAGGCCGGCATCGGCCTGGCCTCGGAAATTGCCCGGCTGGACCTGAAAAAACAGGGCGTCAATGTGATCACCGTCTATCCGGGACCGATCCATTCCGGCCTGGAAAGTCATGCGCGCAGCCAGGTGAAAAAAGGTCCGGTGTCACGTTATATCCCCACCGGCAAACCGGAGGTACTGGCCGAACGCATTTACCGCACCTTCGGCAAGGGCGGAGCTCGGGTGATCTATCCGGATGTCTACGCCCTCGCCAAGCAGGTAGCCAACCTGAATCTGACTAACCGGGCCATGGATTTCTTCAGCCCGCAACCCAACCAGTGACCCCGGACAAGCCATGACACAGCAAGCCAATACTCCGATTTATGACGTCCTGATCGTGGGCGCCGGCATCAGCGGCATTGGCCTGGGCATTCGCCTCAGGGAAGCCGGCTTCGGTAACTTTGTGATCCTGGAAAAGGCCGCAGATCTGGGCGGCACCTGGCGGGACAACACCTACCCGGGCTGCGCCTGCGATGTGCCCTCGGCGTTGTATTCCTATTCCTTCGCCCAAAAACCGGACTGGAGCCGGGCCTTCGCCGGGCAGGCGGAAATCCTCGACTATGTGCGCGACACCGCCCAGCGCCACACCATTCCCGATTACATCCGCTTCAATCAGGCGGTGGAACGAGCCCAATGGCGGGAAAGCAAAAACCTCTGGGAAGTGCAGACCGGCGATCGGCTCTACCTGGCCCGCACTATCGTGGCCTGCTCCGGCTACCTGCACGAACCAATCATTCCCAACATTCCCGGCCTGAAGGATTTTCAGGGCAAGCTGTTTCATTCCTCCCGCTGGGACCATGACCACGACCTGGGCGGCGAACGGGTAGCGGTAATCGGCACCGGCGCCTCGGCGATCCAGTTTGTGCCGGAAATCCAGCCGAAGGTAAAGCACCTGACCCTGTTCCAGCGCACCCCGCAATGGGTGCTGCCCAAGCCAGACCACCCCATCCCCAAACTCGAGGAAAACTTCTTCCGCCTGCCGTTCACCCTGAACGCCTGGCGCAAGACCCTCTACGGCGGCTTTGAAACCTTCGGCATCGGCTTTCGCAAACCCGCCCTGCTTCGGCAGATCCAGAAACTGGGCGAGGCGCATATCCGGCTGGCCATCAAGGACCCGGCCCTGCGTGACAAGCTCACCCCGGATTACACCTTGGGCTGCAAACGGGTACTGATGAGCAACCAGTATTACCCGGCGCTCAATCAGGGCAATGTGGATGTGTTCGCTACCGGCCTGCAGGAAGTGCGCGGCAACACCCTGGTGGGTCAGGACGGCAGCGAGTGCGAGGTGGACACGATCATTCTGGGTACCGGTTTCTTCGTCACCGAACCGCCCATTGCTGATCACATCTTCAACGATGCCGGTGAGTCACTCAGTGACATGTGGCAAGACGGCATGCAGGCCTATCGCGGCACCACCATCGCCGGCTTGCCGAACGCCTTCATGGTGCTGGGGCCAAACCTGGGCATCGGCCACAACTCCGCCTTTATCGTCATCGAGGCGCAGATCAACTATATCCTCAGCACCCTGCACACCATGCGCGACCAGCAACTGAGCCGAGTAGAAGTGAAAGCCGACAGCCAGAGAGCCTATAACCGCAAGGTGCAGAAAGACCTGCAGGGTACGGTCTGGAACACCGGCGGCTGCTCCAGCTACTACCTGGACAAGAACGGATTCAACAGCGTGGGTTTCCCCTGGAGCACGCTGGAAATGCAGCGTCTGCTCAAGGACTTTGATGCCGGCAGCTACTCACTGACTCCTGCCAGCCAACCCGTCTTTTAATATGAACAGGTCCTGATTATGACAAACACGACCCAAACGCCCCCACGTCGCGCCCTGGTTCTGGGCTGCGGCGGCGTCGCCGGCGGCGCCTGGAGCATCGCCGCCCTGCATCATCTGGAACAGCAACTGAACTGGGATGCCCGCGACGCCGATATTCTCATCGGCACCTCAGCAGGCGCGGTACTGGCCACCCTGCTGGGCAGCGGCGTCAGCGTGGCCCAGTTGCTGGCCTGCCAGCAGGGCACCAGCCAACAGTGCCGCTGGGATCATGACCATGACACTGGCGGCGCCCTGCCCCCCCTGCCCGGCGCCAGCCTTACCGGTGCCCGGCTGGTACTGAAAGGCTTGCGTGGTGAAGTCTCGCCGCTGACTGCCTTCTGCGGCCTGCTGCCGCGGGGCCAGTTCAACATGGCGCCCTTCCGGCGACTGATCAACGACGCTACCGCAGGGGCAGACTGGGTAGCCCACCCCGCCACTTGGATCATGGCCGTGGATACCACCACCGGCAAACGGGTGCCCTTCGGCAAAGGTGGCACCCCGCAGGCCTCCATTGCCGATGCGGTCTGCGCGTCCTATGGGGTCCCCTTCTGGTGCCCACCGGTCAGCCTGGGCAACCGCAGCTACATTGACGGCGGTGTCGCCTCTCCCACCTCGGCGGACCTACTGGTGGACAGCGCCGTAGACGAGGTAATCATTCTCGCGCCCATGGCCTCACGGCAGCCGGACAAGCCTCGCTCACCCCTGGCCGCCATCGAGCGTCGGGTACGCCGCTACATGACCGGTATCGTGGATCAGGAGGTGAGTAAACTGGAAAAAGCGGGCAAGCGGGTAATTCGTTTGGAGCCCAACGCAGACGACCTGCAGGCTTTTGGTTTCAACATGATGGACCCGACACGGCGGCGCCAGGTGCTGGACACGGCACTAATGACTACGGCCGTTACCGTACAGAACGCGTTTTAGGCTGGTAACACGGGGAGGTTCGCCGGGCGGCTTCCCCAAATGGTCTAGAGTGAGTCCACCGCCTCCATCAGCGATGCCTTGATACCATGCAATGAACTGTGTGCGGCCTGGCCTTCTGCATAGATTAACCCGCCTAACACCATCGCCCCCACCGCCAACGCGACCAACGCCAGAAGGCGCACACGATCCCCCTCAAGCTTTTTACCCGGCGGAAAGTGTTCGGTCTTTTGCTCTCTGCCTTGCGTATGTACTCGCATAATGACACCTCCCCTTTTGTTTTACGCGGGGCGAGACAAACTCGCAAGTAGCTACCTAGGCGATCAGAGAGCATTCCGGGCAAAACCGCAAGGTGCGGAAGTAGAGCTTGGCCACTGGCAAGGCGTGGATACAGTGGGTGAAATCACCCAGATAAATGCGCTGGTCGGTGCCATTTGGCAGATGCCGGCAATTCACCGTGTGAATTTCCCAGGTATCTTCGTCGGCCTTTATCTTGCTGAGGTAATACCGCATACCCTTCCCCGATTCGCGGATTCGACAGGGCGCATGTTAGGGCTATGAGAGTTGAACGGTATGAAAAGAAGGTAAAAACTAGCGGCAAATGAAATTAACTTGATAGTGACCCTGGCCAGAGTGTGGCGGTATAAGAAACCTGGGCAACCTATTGCCAAACCTGGATAAACCAACCGGTAATGTTTATGGAGAACCCGGGGCCGTTTCCTCGAGGCCTTTACAGACCGACGATCTCAGGGGCGAGCAACTATCTTTACAGTAGGCGCAACTGAACCGGCGTAAGCTTGCCCAAAAAACAAAAGGCCGTAACAGCAATGCTGTTACGGCCTTTCTTTGAGATGGTGCGCCAGGAGGGAGTTGAACCCTATTTCGGGCTTCCTCATTGTTCCGCTATTTCCTGCTATGCACCGTAAATACTGGGCCGTCCATCACCTCACTTCCCCAATATCACGCAATTTCCGACAGTGTTTTCGACACTATTTCGACTTTTCTGAACTTGGTCTATACTCACTTCTGATCCGATAAGCGCTATCGGGTTGGTATCTCTCTGATACAGAGGATATCTCCGTAAGCCAGGTGCTGCGGATGGCTGGCAAACCAGGTGTTTGATCAGTCTATCTACTCAAACCCTGAACTTGCGGAGCTACTATGCCCTCTAGAACCACCCAGACCCTCTCTGGCACACATCAAGTCCTTAAGAACACTTCATTCGAAATCACCGTAGCCTCGTGGCTTATGAACGATGGTTGGCAGGTTTTCCAGCCACTGCTCGATCATGGCCATCAGACAGATATCCTGATTTCTGACGGGCCCAATTTTTACCGAATCCAGGTCAAAACCGTTGAAGCCTCTGGTGGAGATCACAAGGTTCCCTGCCAGTGGAGTAACAACATCGACTGTGTCGTGTTCTTCGCCAGAAATTCCAACTGGGGCTATGTCGCCCCTGCGTTTGAATCCACGTCCCGCCGGCTTAACCACCCAGAGCACGTGCGCTTTAACCAGGATAAGAAGTCATTCCTGAAGGCTTTTCATAAATTGCCAGTCAAATCATAGCGTGAACACGGTTCACATTTTCGTCTAATGTGATACGGTTCACAGCGTTACATATGCGCATTCGTGCTCATATGTAACACCTGACTGCGTCCAAACCTTGCGAGGCCATCCCCTGGCCTCGCTTTTTTGGCCGCCCGTCCGGTTCAAATAACATCATATTGATGGCCCCCTCACGCTTCCGGTTATACTGTCCATGTAGACAGTATCCATATCGGAGTTACCCCCATGAAAGCGGAATATCTCGGGAAAGCGGGAGAGTACCCCCTGCTTGAGCTGCCCCTGTTCGTCTCCACCATCTCTGCCGGTTTCCCTTCACCGGCACAGGACCACATAGAACAGCGCCTGGACCTCAACACCCTGTGCATCGAGCATCCCAATGCCACCTTCTTCGCCAGGGCCACCGGGGATTCCATGATTGATTCCGGCATCTACCCGGGGGATATCCTCGTAGTCGATCGCGCTATCGAAGCCGGTCACGGTGATATCGTCATCGCCGCACTGGATGGCGACTTCACCGTCAAAGAGCTCTGTCTACATCCACAGCCCTGCCTAAAGCCCCACAACAAGGACTACCAGTCCATCCCCCTGAGCGACGACACCCAGTTGGACGTCTTCGGCGTCGTCACCTACGCCATCCACAAGACCTATCGGAAATAGCCCCATGTTCGCCCTCGTGGACTGCAACAACTTCTACGCCTCCTGTGAGACCCTGTTTCGTCCGGATCTGCGTGGCCGGCCAGTGGTAGTCCTATCCAACAATGACGGCTGTGTCGTTGCCCGCTCTGCAGAAGCCAAGCGCCTGGGCATCAAAATGGGGGTGCCGGCCTTCAAGATAAAAAAGGAAATCCGCCAGTACGGCATCGTCGTGTTCTCATCCAACTACGCGCTGTACGCCGATATGTCCGCCCGCGTCATGGATACCCTGGAACAGCTCGCCCCAGAGGTAGAGGTCTATTCCATCGATGAAGCCTTCCTCGGGCTCGATGGCATTCCCGAACACCAGCTAGCCCCTTTAGGCTTTCAGATACGCCACACCATCAGCCGCCACCAGGGCCTAATGGTCTGTGTCGGCATTGCCCCCACCAAAACCCTTGCCAAGCTGGCAAACCATGGCGCCAAGCACTGGCCAGCCACCGGTGGCGTCGTTGCCCTCACGGAACGCAAACGCCAACGCAAGCTCATGAGCCTGCTACCGGTAAACGAAGTCTGGGGAGTAGGCGGACGCCTTACCAAACGCCTCAACGCCCTGGGCATCCATACCGCATTGGATCTGGCCGACACCAGCCAGAAAGCCATACACCGGGAATTCAACGTAGTACTGGCCCGCACCGTGAGGGAACTCAACGGTGAGCCCTGCATCCCCCTGGAACTGGCCCCACCCCCGAAGAAGCAAATAGTCTGCTCCCGCTCCTTCGGTGAGCGCGTCACCGACAAAACCACCATGCAACACGCCATCACCACACATGCATGGCGAGCCGCAGAAAAGCTCCGCGCACAGCACATGGGCACCAAGCAACTGAGCATCTTTATCCGCACCAGCCCATTCACACCAGTCGAACCCAAATACTCCAATATCGCCATCGGCAGATTCACCGGCCCCACGGCAGACGCCCGTGACCTCGTCGCCATGGCACGCAAATTACTGGATGAAATCTGGCGGGAAAACTACCGCTACGCCAAAGCTGGTGTAATGCTCAGTGATATCTGTGACCCCACGTTTCACCAACCAAGCCTGTTTGATCCCCCCGTGAGTCCACAAAAGGCAAAAGTTATGGCAACCTGTGACAGGATCAATCAACTTGGGATAGGCAAGGTCTGGCTAGCTGCGCAGGGTATGACATCATATAAACCAAGGTGGGGAATGAAAAGTAATATGCTTTCACCATCTTATCTTTCATCTTGGCGAGAAATTGTTCAAATAAAATAAAAATTATAACTTTAATGAAAACTTCAATATTAATTAAATGGAATTTCGTGAAATGATATTTGATGCAAGGAAGAACTTCTTTAATCTTTGGATCGTATGGACTGTAATTGGTTTTGTTACACTTGTCGCTCTAGTTATTACCTTCTCAATCACAGAGACCATGCCGCCTGTGTGTTCGGGCGAACCTTTTCATGAAAGAATCAACAAACTGCTTGTTTTCTACAAGGTACCGATTGGAATTATGGCCCTTCTCATTCCATTATTGGCATCATTGAATTCGGCTCACAGGTCGGAACAAACTAGAGTTCAAATCGAAACAGCAAACAGTCAAAATCTATTTCAAAATCACTTCAAGCACATTGAAGAATTTGAAAAATATATAAAAACCCACATTCCATTTGCAGATATACTCATTGGTGTTAGGCAAATTTATAACAAGCTATTTCCAGGATCAAGAGATGGGAATTTTGAAACCTCCTATGACTTAAGATGCTTCATAACAGAAAAATCAGTTTTAATAATTAGAAGCTTTGAAAATTTTAATGTTAGCGAATTCACAAACAATGAGGCAGAAAGATGGTTGCGCTCAATATTCTCCAGTGTTACGGAGATTGAGACGTATATAGGCATAAAATTTCCTGAGGACATTAACATAAATAAGCTAGAAGAAAGATGGAAATATAAAACGGAGGGTCCGTACTATAGAAGAGTCATAGATCGGATTATTGTGCGTTTAAAATTAGTATCCGAAGTCATGGCTTTCTCCAACCAAGAAATACCTCACCCACTAGCAATTATTGTCAGCGTTGAAGTTGACAATGCAGGGGTCCCGACATCATCAAATAATCACCCACCTCAAAAAGGTTTTGACCTCTTCAGCGGTATTGAAACTCGCGGAACCTAATTCACGAGAGAAGAATGAGCATTAAAAAAATTAAGAATACTGATGGACGCTGGATCTTTATTGCTCCGATATCCGGTTTGATTCTAAAAAAACCCCAGAAAATTAAAATTGGTAGAGTTTTGCTAATTAGCAAATCATCTCTTGAGAGATCCAGAATATCTATTGGTCTTCCTTCAACAATAAATGATTACAAATCGATAAAAAACTCTGGTCTCGGTGATTTTTTTAATAAAAACTCTACATTTGCAGTTTATATAGAAGAAGGGAAACCCAAAAGCTCTGAAGTTAATTTTATATCAAAAACAAGAGAGGCTATTGATTTGATTCGCCTTTCAGAGCTTGGATTTTCAAGAAGGTGGTCAAATAGCAATATCTGCATAGCTAGCGAGTCAAAAGTGGGGCAGATTTCATTCTCCGCTATAAATTCCTCTGAAAATCTGTCTTGGTATTCAAGCTTCAACACTCACGGGAAATTAAATACTCTCTGCATAGATAAGAATTGGAAAAAATATCACTCTGAAGTTTTTTTTCTTGATTTATTAAGAATCGTCAATGGTGAGATATCCTTATCAAAAAAATGGAAGGAGGACATTATTAATGCTGCAATTCTATGTGGCCAAAGCCAAGCAAGCAGCGATCTGCATCTAGCATTTTTATGGAACATGATTGCAATTGAAACATTGCTTACATCTAGTAACGATAAATTTTCTCAAGAGCTGCCCAAAAGAGTCGAAGCTTTTATTGGTTGGACTACTGATTGGGAGATTCAAAATTTTGAATCAAAAATCAAACAGCTTTACGAAAAAAGAAGTGCCTTCGTCCATTCTGGAAAATTCTCATCTATAACAATTCCCGATCTCTTGTTTACAGATAAAATATTACTTAATGTATTTTACAATATATGCAAACACATTGATATTTTTCACAAAAAACAAGACTTAATCGATTTTTCAAAAAAAGTCCAAGCAGAAAAAACCTTAGGCATAAAGCCCAAGGTAAGACCCAAAACAATAATGTTTATAAGCCCAAACTATTCCAAGCGAGACCTTGAAAGAATGTGAATTGAAATTAGTATCGCGCATTTCTTAGGCGAATAAAAAATATAAAAATTTTATTCTTTATGATTCCTCAATATTATTGATTATAGCAGTATTTTTTTATTTGTTTATCTTTCCTTTTGGACTGAGACTGATCTTTCCAGAAGCGACAATGTAAAGCGTATTCTTCTGTCCAGGCCTTTTCTCTTTCAGATTCCCTTCTTGCGTGATTGAGGTCGGCTTTTTCTCTCTGAAACTGCTTTTTCTTTTCTGCAATAGCTACCTTCATCCAATATCCTTGCTCCTCTCCTTCCAGCTCCCAGACCCTTTTCCCCGAGGGGGTCATGTAGCACTGGGCCGAATCCGAAAATGTACTCTGTTCATTTTCACAGAGAATCGTAAACAGTGCTCCCTGAGAAGCATCACCTAACCCTTGTCCTATACTCTTTGCAGGATTACTGTTCACCAATTCCCCATAGGATTTCCCAGCCTCTTTCCCCATATCTTGAGAGTCGCAGCCTGAGAGGAGCGATATTGCAATAGAAAGGATAATTATCTTCATGATGAACCTTCCTTGATTCTTTCACTAAACCATCGCTCTGCGGCGATCTTTGTTAACTCTATTCCCCGCTGCGTCCTTGCAATTTTGCATCAGCGATTTCGTATCCAGGGCTTAACTGCCCTATCTCTGGCATGACTTCTCCGGTCATCAGCCACCACGAGTACTGAGGAAATAAATCTCTCAGACGCTCAATCTCGAAGGTCGTCACTCTCAGCTTGTTATCTGTCTTCCTGAGGTTCTTCCAGCGATCAGCTTCTTTCGCATCACCTGACGCATTGAGCTCTTTGATGCTCACTGACCGCATCAATAGCTTTGCTCGATGATTCATGTCGCACATATAGGCACAAATCATGAGGGTTAATATTTACCCTCACTCCGCTTTAGGTTAATAATTACTGTTAATTATTACTCGTCCCTGCTTGCTCAGGTTCAATTTGAACATAGTGGAACAAAGCCGATGGTAGCGGAACTACAAGAATCAATCACCTCTCGCCCGGACTGGCCACCGGTCATGCCCTGGCGCGAATTCGCTGACTGGTGCCGCGCAGAGCAAGGTGTCGTCCAAGGCTGGATAGAACGTGGCTACCTGCCCACGATCAAATTCGGCAAACACCGCATGGTGAACGTGGCCGCTCTCATCGACCAACTAAAGGAAGGGGAGGTGTAGCCATGAACCCACTCAAGGACCTGTCCCAGCGCTACCCGCGCCTTGCCGAGATCCTGGACCAACTGTCCGCCGCCAAAGGCATGGACCGTCACGAGCACTATGTGAAGGCCTGTGGCTTCCTTGAAGGCCTTTGTGCTGCTGGCCTGTTCTCAAAGTCCGAGCTCTCCGCCCTGAATGTTGCCCTCTGCAACGTTCTCGTCGGCCTCGTTCTTGAGGGGGCGTAGCCATGAATGAGTGTGTAACCGCCCCGGACATTCTGGCTTTAATCGAAGCGATGGAGCCTCTGTTTACGTACCTTGCGGCGTTTGCTGGGTACGGCCTGATTTCTTTGTTTTCCGATGTTTTCAGCTATATCGACCGTGTCTGGTTCGGCCACGTAGAGCCGTGTCCTTGCTCCCTGATTCAACGTGACGAAGGGGAGCTGTAGCCATGAGCGCCCAGCATCCCCAAAGCCTCGACCTGTTCCAGGGAAACTATCAGGACCCCGCTATTCCTAAATGGCGCGCGGACCTGAAAGACATGCTGGGCGATGCCTTCAACATGCGCCATTACCCGGACCTTTTCCCACACGACTACGCGGCAGAAATGTGCGCCAGCCTGGCAAAACGTCTCTGGGAAGCTGATGCCATGAGCTACCAGGACTACGCCCGCTACTGCCGCTTTGCCAGCAAGATGCTCGGCACAGACCTCCGCCAGCGTCATATACGCATCGCCTATGAACTGGCCCTGGACGTTGGCCCGACCATGCCCAAAGGGCATGACAGCCCGCAGGAAAGCGCCCCTAAGAACCCCAACGTCTCCCGGGCGGAACCTCGCCCCCGGCGCTCCGTTGCCCCCGCAACGCCCAACACCACCGCGTCCCAACGGTTCCTCCACCGTTTCGGCGCGGGTGACACCCTGCAAGCCGCAACACCCCGGCCCCGTGCCATGAACAACCCACACCCCCAACCCCGTCAGCACCTGCTGATGGAGCTACAGGGTGATCTGTTCTCAGACAGCGCTACCACCACCAAGACCACCGGGAACGCCCATGGAACAAGAAAAAATCAGTCTGCTGCTCATGCTGCTACTGGCCCTGCTTGTCACCCAGCAGCCGCCCAAACCGCTAGCCAGCACACCGGAGGTGGCCAGCAATGAACGCTACTACCGCCAAGCTTATCTTTCGCCGTATCGCCAAACGCAGCTACAGCACCTGCGGCCTGTACCGAGTGCGCGAGCTGCGCCCCGGACTGTTCGTTTCTGAACGCACCTGGCTTCCCTTTGAGAAGCCCGCCCACCTGTATGCCAAGGCGTGGTGCTTCGTGGGCTTCGCTGACACCGAAGCCAAAGCCAAAACCCTCTGCGAGCAGACCGAAAAGACGCTCCAGAAGAAGGCGCCCAGTTTCCAGCGCAGTACCCACACCCAAACGGGCCTGAACGCCCAACACGACCTGCTAACCACCCACAAAGGTAACTAACCATGCAATTCGAAATCCCCACAACACTGCTCGGCTGCCGTCTCGTGAACGTCGATGGCAACAAATACTGCTCCGTCTACACCGGCCAGATGCCGGAAGGCGAGAACGCCAACAACTTCCGGGGCTACGAGGTCACCAAGCTCAGCGCCGACCCGGTGGTCTTCGACCAACTGGCCGACCTGAAAAGCCCCACCGAACGCCGCCTGCTGGCCGTCCTCAAGATGGCCGCCGGCGGCAAGTCCCAGCCGTACATCGTTGGCGTGGTCCCTGAGAACAAAGCCAGCACCGGCACCAGCAAGCCCGACAGCAAGTAAAGGACCCTGAGTTATGACGGAGAAGCCTAATGATCGCTATTTCTTCTTTCTTTTCCTCTTCTCCATCTTGGGAATCCCGTTGCTCATGATCCTGGGCTTGTCACTGCCTTGCCTCCTGCAGATGGCCTCCATCGCAATGGGCTGCGCAGCGTGAATGGCTATCAGGCCAGGAAGGGGATTCAACCATGAACCAGATTGCGTGTACGGACGGAGAGTGGCAGCAGGCACAGGATGGTGCCGCCCTCTGTACCGGCACGCTCCAGATAGTGAGCCCGAGCGGTCCGTTTGGACTACCCGAGCTGACTTACGAGGACGCGAACTTGATCCTCGGCGCCGTGCTGCTGCTGTACGCCACGGTGTGGGGCGCAAAGAAACTCTTTGGCCTCGTTCGCTAGCAACACCAACCCAAGCACCACCAACGTAAACACCAAAACCAACTGGAGAAACACCATGAAAGCAGCAATGAAAGCCCGTCTGGAGGCTATCCAGAACAAAGGCCGTCACCTGTACCTGGCTGGCGGTACCGCAATGGCACTGGCCGCAACTGGCCCCGCCAATGCCGCCATCGACGTCTCTGGCGTTACCAGCGAAATCGGCGCTCAGACCTCCAATGTGGAGCTGATTGCTGTGGCGGTACTGAGTGTGTTGGCCGTCCTCGCAGGTGTGACCTACCTGCGCCGGACTATCCGCTAACCCACCCGCAACAGAAGGGGCCTTCGGGCCCCTTTTTTCTCAAGGGGATTCGAGGTGAAAAATGGAATCGGACTTTGGCCCATGGATTTACTTAATCGTCTCTCTGGGGGCGTTCTACTTGTTGTTCTCCTGAGCCTCTCGTCAGTCAGTGATGCCAGCACAGTGGCAGGGAAAACTGCTAGAAGATCACTAAACGGATTCAGCGGTGGATACCCTCCATGCGAAAATGTAGCTCCCCCTGCATTGCCAAATATACACTTCGGAGCAACAAGCCCGGCTTGTGGTCATTGGTCCCAAAACAGTAACAACCACGTCACATTCAAGTACATTCACTACTGTGAAACGGAATCACACCCTGTTGTGATCAGCGTGACTCAAACCAGCGTCTCGGGCGATTTTGACGTGGTTTGTGGTGAGCCTACACCTGAGTGCCCCGAGAACGATATCCACGTTGAATACGGCTGCGATGGCGGTCTGGTTGTCGGCACCGAAGGCACCTACCCGCTTTGCTCCAACTCCATCCCGGACACCCTCTGTCGGGATGAATGCGTGTATGACCGCCCCCAATTTGTCATTGGTGGTTCTCACCAATACCCAGGCACCAACTACGAAACGTCAGGCCGCTGGTTCTACGCCTCCAATGGCGATGCCTGCGGCCAAGATACCGTCATCGACGGTGATCCCATTGAACAAGACGGCGACGGTGATGGTGTCCCCGATCAGGATGATAACTGCCCCGATGAACCCAACCCCCACCAAATCGACACCGATCAAGATGGCGTTGGTGATGCCTGCCAGCCCGGCGATGGTGAGGGAGATGGCTCCGGAGATGGAGAGGGTGACGGCAGTGGTGATGATGGCAGTGATGAAGGGGACGGAAACGGCGAAGGAACGGACCCCGGTGATGGCACTGGGGATGATGGCGATGGCACCGGGGATGATGAAGATGACGGCGGCACTGGGGGCAATGGCGGCGGAGGGGATGAAGATCCTGAAAGCAGTGTCTCTGGCGGCGAATGCTCCTCAGAGGGGGTCACCAATCCCAGCTGTACCCACCTTGACGCCGTCCAATGTGCCATCTTCCTGGAAACATGGGGCACCCGCTGTGATGAAAAACTGCGCCATGAAGACTTTATTGGCACCGACGAATACCGCGAGGGCGAATCCCTCCTAGATGGCGACGGTGACGGTGGCAACGCCATTGCTCAACAAAGCATCGACTTTGGCATGTTCTTAAGTGGACTCGATGACTCTGGCTCAGGCTTCGGCGGCGCTAGAGTCTGCCCACCCGACAAGGTCATTAGCCTTGGGTTCGGAACCATCAGACTTCCCTTCACTTTCATTTGTGAATGGGCCGAACGTATCCGCCCCTTAATCATCGCCCTCGGCTGGCTTGCCGCCGCCTACATCGCTTTTCAATCCATGACAGGAAAGGAGTAATCCATGCCTAGCTGGTTGCAAGCCCTTGGCGTCTTCCTCGCCCAAATCATCAGCCCCATGACTGCCAGGGTAATGGGCGCTCTTGGATTGGGCGCTATTTCCCTCACTGGGGTGCAAGTCACTCTTAACCAGATTATTAACCACATCAAAGGGGCCATTGGTGGTGTGACTGCCGATATCCTCAACATAATCAGCTTGGCAGGCTTCGATGTGTTTATTGGCCTCGTTATCAGCGCGTATATCGGGGTGATCAGCATCCGCACCTTCTACGGTGCATTCAAGCGCTTCGGCTTTATGGACCTGGGCGCGGGTGATAGCTGATGTTTTGGCTCTTTACCGGTAAACCCGGCACCAGCAAAACCAGCCATACGCTGGATTTCGTCTTGCACGATAAACGCTTTGCGGTGCAAGACAGCACCACCCGCCGTCCCGTCTACTACCGTGGCATCCGTGACTTGTCGCCGGAGCTGGGCTGGCATGAACTGAGCGACACCGACACGCAGAACTGGCCCGACCACCTACCAGATGGCGCTGTCCTCATCGTTGACGAGGCCCAGCAGATCTGGCCGGTACGCGCCCCAAGTAAAGCAGTACCCCCAGGCTTAACCGCTCTGGAAACCCATCGGCACCATGGCTGGGATATCATCTTTATCAGCCAGGATCCTTCCCTGCTCGATACCCACGCCCGCAAGATCTGCAACGAGCAGTACCATTTCAGTCGGCCCTTCGGTGCGCCTTTTGTCATCGAATACCACTCTGGATCTGGCTATGTGAACCCCAGTAGCAAAGCCGAACTGGCTACCTGCATACAGACAAAGCGCAAATTACCCAAGCGTGTGTGGGACCTCTACAAGTCTGCTGAGGTGCACACCCACAAATTCAAACCGCCAAAAATCATTTTTATCCTGCCGGTCATTGCGGCCTTTGCTGGCTTTCTTGTCTGGTACTTCCTCAACAACTACGGCACCGGGTCCCCTGAAACGGCCCAAGCTGCGACCGCCAACGGGCAGCAGGCCCAGGTAGTCACCCGGCAAACCTACAAGCCGGAGGATTGGGGAGAGCTGTTGAAACCGGAAGTCAGGGGGCTTCCCTACACCGCCCCGATCTACAGCCCGAAATCAAAAGAACCGACAGTAATACCCGTTGTTCATGGCTGCATGTCCATGAAAGCCGATTTCAGTGATTGCACCTGCTACACCCAGCAAGGCACCACCATCATGGATATGCCCCAGCAAATGTGCCGGCAGGTCATCAAGCACGGGATATTCAATCACCTGGCTAAAGAAGAACGAATAGAACGCGGCCAGCGGCAGGGCGCCGATGGCGAG
>TARA_R100000656_G_scaffold74998_1_pt1 | contig 56266 bp, 49 predicted proteins | sample TARA_R100000656 | Tara Oceans TARA_R100000656 (sample SAMEA2622517) | marine metagenome | biome: marine biome (ENVO:00000447); feature: mesopelagic zone (ENVO:00000213); material: "saline water (ENVO:00002010), including plankton (ENVO:xxxxxxxx)" | depth 350 m
AAGATGTTTTAGAAGTACAGTGTGAGAACTTAATCAGCTTGCTAAATATTGGAATGAGTTTTTATCAATTCCTGTCCATGGAATTGACCGGCAAGCCGGCCGCACTAAAGTGCGTTAAAACTTGTTCCCTACAAGTTTTTGCCTGGTGGCAATAGCGCTGTGGAACCACCTGATCCCATTCCGAACTCAGAAGTGAAACGCAGCTGCGACGATGGTAGTGTGGCATTCGCCATGCGAGAGTAGTACACCGCCAGGCTCCCAATAAAGCCAAAGAGCCCACTCAATCGAGTGGGCTTTTTGCTTTATCTTCCCAAAAAACTATCCCAATCTTTCCATATGGGTTGTAAGCCTTGATGCGTAAGCGCTGTTGCAACCTGTTTTGGTAAACGGGTATCGTCAATGCTGAACTGTTCTAAATTATCCGGATCGACACTGTAGCCACCGGGCTGAGTTTTCGAACCAGCACTGATACTGGTTATTGCTAACGGGATAACATGCTGGCGGAATAAAGCAGACTCACGGGTCGATAAACTGATTTCAAGCTCAGGGGCAAATAGCCGAAAAGCACAGATTAGCTGGATCAGTTCCTGATCACTAATAGGGTAAGCGACATTGCTGCCACCACTGCAGGGGCGGATCCTCGGTACTGATAAACTAAAACGACTTTGCCAATACTGTTTTTGCAGATACATAAGATGCTGCGCCAGTAAAATAGCATCGGTACGCCAGTCGGTCAGGCCCAGTAAAATTCCCAGGCCGATTTTATCAATACCGGCTTGGCCCACTCTGTCGGGTGCATCCAGCCGCCAGCTGATATCTGTTTTTTTGCCTTTTAAATGATACTGCTGATATGCCGTGGCATTATAGGTTTCCTGATACAGCATCACGGCATCGACCCCCAGAGTTTTCAGCTGCTGGTATTCAGCCGTCGTCAGCGGCTGTACTTCAAGCTGAATACTGCTGAAGTGGCGTCTTATAACCGGTAGTGCCTGGCAAAAATATTCAATACCCACTTTTCGTTCGTGCTCGCCGGTTACCAGCAACACCTGATCGATGCCCAGTGCTTTTATCGCCAGACATTCCTGCTCTATTTCTGCAACATTTAAGGTGCGACGTTTTACTTGCTGGCTCATCGAAAAACCGCAGTAACTGCATTCGTTAGCACATAAATTTGATAGATACAGCGGTGCAAAAAATTGCACCGTATAGCCAAAACGTTGCCGGGTAAGCTGCTGTGCCTTTATCGCCATCTGCGGCAGTAATGACAGTGCTGCAGGCGAGAGCAGCGCCTGTAAATCGGTTAAAGTCAGCCGGTTTTTAGTTAACGCCGCCTGTACCTGACTGACAGAAAAATTACGGCTTTGTAGTTGCAGGCTTTGCCAGTGTTGTGGTTGCCATTGCTCGCTGAAACTCATTGCTTTTTTCACTACCCGGGCCTCATCGCGCTGCCAGAAAATCGGTGAGTGGGCTGGAGCCAACAGCCTGTTGCTCAGTTGAAACAAGCCCAGCCAGATACGCACGGCGACCGGCTCTGACTGCATCGGCAAAGGCCGCGGCCATTGCTACCGGATCTGAGCTACTGGCAATGGCTGTATTGACCAGCACTGCCGCGGCACCCAGCTCCATCGCAGCAGCCGCATGGGATGGTGCACCCAGGCCCGCATCAATAATGACCGGAACCTGGGCCTGTTCAATAATAATCTCAAGCATGGCGCGGGTTTGTAAGCCCTGATTTGAACCGATAGCAGCACCGAGTGGCATTACTGCGGCACAACCGGCTTGCTCTAGTCGTTTACACAGTACCGGATCGGCGCTGCAATAAGGCAGGACGATAAAACCCAGTTTAACCAGTTGCTCGGCTGCCAGCAGTGTTTCTATTGGATCTGGCATCAGATAGCGCGGATCCGGATGGATTTCCAGTTTAAGCCAGTTAGTTTGCAAGGCTTCACGCGCCAGCTCTGCAGCAAATATTGCTTCTTGGGCCGTTTTAGCACCCGATGTATTGGGCAATAGCTGAATATCCATTTTGCGCAACGGTGCCAGTAAATCATCCTGGGGTTTATTCAGCTCCAGCCGTTTAATTGCCAGGGTAATCAACTGACAGTTGCTGGCTGTAACAGCCTGTTGCATCAGTTGGCTAGTTGCGAATTTACCACTACCGAGCAGCAGCCGGCTGTCAAAAGTTTTCTCAGCAATCTGTAACATATCAACCTCCGGTAACTATCTGAAAAAGTTGCACGTTATCATTGCTTTGCAGTTTGTGCTCTGGCCAGCAGCGCTTACTGATCACAGTATTATTAATCGCAATCGCCAGCCCTTCACTTACCAGCTGTTGCTGCTGTAGTAGCTCGCTAACGGAACAGTTGGTGCTAAGTTGCAGCGGCTGATCATTGAGCAGAATATGCATAACGGGACTCCCGGCTAAATTGGTTAAATTGGTTAAATTGACGGCTCAGTTCGCTGAACGCGCACTCAGGATTAGCGCTTTTTGTTATCGCTGAGACTACCGCTACCCCGTCGACGCCACAGCTAACTACGGCCTCCAGCCTTTGCATATCAATGCCGCCAATGGCTACCGTTGGTATATCGCGGCACAGTGCAGCATAATGGCCAAGGCGCTTTAGCCCTTGTGGTTTTGATGGCATCAGTTTGGTTTGGGTAGCAAAAATATGACCCAGCGCAATATAGGAAGGGTTAAGTTGCCTGGCCCGCAACAGTTCAAGATAGCTGTGGCTGGAAAGGCCAAGCCGAAGGCCAGCTTGTGCTATGGCATTAAGGTCGGCCTGTTCGAGATCTTCCTGGCCAAGATGCACCCCATATGCCGCATATTTAATCGCCAGTTGCCAATGATCATTGATAAACAGCCGCAGATTATAATTGTGGCTAAGCTGCACCGCCTCGGCAATCTGTTGTTCAATTTCATTCTCAGAGCCCTGTTTAATGCGCAGCTGAATCACATCGGGTTTTAGTGGCAACAATCGTTTTAGCCATTGCACACTGTCGACAACCGGATATAAACCGATGGGCGTATTCATGCTGGCAAAGCCAGCATATTGGCGCTGCGGTGGCAGTTGTTCGCAATGTTCTGGCCAGTACAGCGTCGGAAAATACCGATACTCTGCCGGCCAGCTGTGATGTTGCAGACAGCCCGCGCCTTTACCAGTCGGATAACCGTGCTCAAGCGCTTGTTGTAAGTAGGCTGTTGCGATAATAACCGCATCATGCAGCGGGTAATTCTGAGCGCAAGCCGCAGCAATAGCTGCGGATAATACGCAACCGGTACCATGGGCATGGGGTGTTATTATTCTGTGGTGTTTAAGCTCGAAATAACTGTCTTTTTCAAACAACTGATCGGTAACCACATCGTCGTCAGTACTGTGGCCACCTTTTACCAATACAGCTGTCATAGCATGTTGTACCAGCTGTGTTACCTGAGCTGCAACGGGCTCATCCGGCATGCCGGACAGTAGCGCTAATTCCGGCAGGTTAGGGCTAATAAGGTCCAGCAGCGGCAGCAAGTTGCGCCAGCTGTTGATAAGCGGGCCGCTGGCAAAGTTATGGCCGTTACTGGTGCTTAGCACCGGATCGGCAATAACCCTGAACGAATGGTTCGGTTTGTTTTGTTCCAGCCATTGCCGCAGCAGCTGCAGTAACAGCTCATCCGGGATCAGACCAATTTTAATGGCAGCAGGCGGCATATCGCTGAGCAGACAATCAAGCTGAGATAACAGCAGCGCAGGGTTGACAGCCTCTATGAGTTTGAGTGTCATACTGTTTTGGGCACTAACGCCAGCGATAGCACTGCAGCCGTGGCAGCCAAGGGCGGTAAAGGTAAGCAAATCCGCTTGAATACCGGCACCGCCGCCACTGTCTGAGCTGGCAATAGTCCAGACAATGGGTTTGTTTGCGACAGGTTGCTCAGGCATCATTTAATGCCTCGTCTGCTGGTTTTTGCTGCTGCACTTGCTGATTTAACCGCATAGAGCAAAATTTGGGGCCGCACATCGAACAAAACTGTTCGCTGTCTGCACCTTCATGGCTCAGCGTTTCATCGTGATAAGCTTTGGCGGTAAACGGGTCCAGCGCCAGATTATATTGATCCTGCCAGCGGAATTCGTAACGGGCTTTTGACAAGGCATTATCGCGCTGCTGTGCGGCAGGGTGGCCTTTAGCCAAGTCAGCCGCGTGAGCAGCAATTTTGTAAGCAATAAGCCCTTGTTTTACATCCTCTTTATTTGGAAGGCCTAAATGCTCTTTTGGCGTGACATAACAGAGCATGGCACAACCAAACCAGCCAATCATGGCTGCGCCAATACCAGAGGTAATATGATCATAACCCGGAGCAATATCGGTTGTTAGCGGGCCAAGCGTATAGAACGGTGCTTCGTGACAGTGCTTTAACTGCTCGGTCATATTTTCCTGAATAAGCTGCATCGGCACATGGCCAGGCCCTTCAATCATTACCTGGACATCATAACGCCAGGCAATTTTGGTCAGCTCTCCCAGGGTTCTCAGCTCGGCAAATTGCGCTTCGTCATTGGCATCAGCTATGCTGCCAGGGCGTAAGCCATCGCCCAGTGACAACGAAATGTCATAGGCAGCACATAATTTACAGATATCTTCAAAATGTTGATACAGGAAACTTTCCTGATTAAAAATCCGGGTCCACTGCGCCATAATAGCACCGCCACGCGATACTATTCCGGTTACGCGTTTTGAAGTGAGTGCGATATAATCCTTTAGTACTCCGGCATGGATCGTAAAATAATCAACGCCTTGCTCCGCTTGCTCTAGCAGGGTGTCATAAAATACCTGCCAGCTGAGCTGGCTAACATCACCATTTACTTTTTCCAGCGCCTGATAAATTGGTACGGTGCCAATGGGCACCGGAGAGTTGCGTAAGATCCAGTCGCGGGTTTGATGAATACGCCGGCCAGTGGATAAGTCCATAACTGTATCGGCGCCCCAGCGGGTCGCCCACACCAGTTTTTCTACTTCCTCTTCAATGCTGGAGCTGACGGAAGAATTACCAATATTGGCATTTACTTTTACTTTAAAGTTACGGCCAATAATCATTGGCTCTGCTTCAGGATGATTAATATTAGCGGGAATAATAGCTCTGCCGGCAGCCACTTCCTGGCGTACAAATTCTGCCGTAATCTGGTTTGGCATCGCAGAGCCAAAGTTTTCTCCCTGATGACGTCTGACGCCGTCCCCAGACGCTGTTATATTCTCCCGCAGGGCAATAAACCGCATTTCAGGAGTAATTATACCGGCACGGGCGTAGTGCAATTGCGTTACAGTTTTACCAGCTTTTGCTTTTAATGGCTGATGTTCAAATTCAGTGATTTGTTCATCCAGACTTATTTCCGCAAACACTGGCAGCGGTGATACCTCAACATCGCTGCGGCTGTTAATCCATGGTAGGCGTAATTTGGGTAAGCCTTTTAGTACATCAGGCGTTTGTGCAGGATCGCCATATGGTCCTGATGTGTCATAAACAGACAAGGGTGCATTAAACTGTGTGCTGCCGTCGGCTAAACGGGTCGGGGTTAACTGAATATCCCGTACCGGCACGTGCACGCCACTTTGCTCACACTGCAGATAGCGGCGGGTGGAACCGGGAAAGGTTTCGCCGTGCAACGCTTGAATATAGGCTCTGGCATGAGCACGTAAATCGCGTTTCGTTAAGGTTTTATCAGACTTTTTTTCAGACATAGCAAGCTCCGGTTATACAAGTTGGGATTGCTTGTCCGGAGTGGGGGCAGGATATAATAAACAACAAAACCACAAAGGTTTTGCTTAATTAAGTGCTGTATTTCCCCTTGTTTCCCTTCGCAGGTATTAGCCTGATCAGGTTCAACGGATCCCGTTTTCACGGTCTCAGCCCGCTGTAAACAGCTGGGCACTCCGACAAGATGGTGCTAAGTATTGACGTATTCGCTAAGAAATTCAAGACTTAGCGTTGTATACATTGGTTTATAAAGTTTGAACATACAAATACAAGGCTTTTAAAATTTTCATTTTTTGTTCATCACTGGCATGTTCATGAGCCAGGTTCTCCAGCGCCAGGCTAAATGCTTCCATAGTCAGGTTAGGGTTGTCCAGGCCGTGCATCAGTTTATCAGTGCGGTAACGCTGCCATTTTTGCTGCTCATTATCATTCAGGCTTTGTGGATAGTTTCGTGCCCGATATAAAAACAACAAGCTGTTTAACCGTTCATCTGCAAAAAGTGGGGCGTTTATGCTGAGTTGTTCAGGGGGTAAGTTGTGCAGCTGCTGCATTTTTTGTTTGTCGGCATCACTGATAAAACCATGATATAACTGGTAGTCAGGGTTTGTTTCCTCCGGGTAATCAGCCGGCTGTTGATAAAGTTCTATTACTTTTTGCTGTAACTGCCGATGCTGTTTAAACCATTCAAGATTTGCAAGGCATTGTCCGCGGTCGATGCCCAGTGCCGTGGCGCGCTCGACACTGAGTGTTTTGGCATTCGCCAGCACCGGACATTTGTTTAAATGGATTAATTTCAGACCAAGTCGCTCTTCGCCTTCAGCTAAATCAATACTGCGGGTATAGAGTTTAGAGGTAAGCGTTGCCAGATCATCAGCCAGCAATGGCGCGGGATCAGCTTGCAGGTTATAGCAAATAACTGCATTTTTGTTAGTGGGGTGGAAGGCAAGTGGCACAATCCAGCTTACACAGCCTGAGCTGGCAGGAAACTTAGATGACACATGCACCAGTGGCGTTAAACCCGCAACGTCTATCAGCTCGGCGACTTTAGCTTTCTTCCGTAGTTCAAATAAATAGCTAAAAAGTTTAGGTTGTTTTTCTTTTATTAGTTTTGCGATAGCAATAGTGGCATAAACATCAGACAACGCATCGTGTGCTTGGGTATGCGCCAGACCATTAGCTTTGGTTAAATGCTCCAGTTTAAAGCTAGGGCTGCCATCTTCTCGCAATGGCCAGTTAATGCCTTCTGGGCGCAGTGCATAACAGGCGCGGACAACATCTATCAAATCCCAGCGGCTGTTGCCATGTTGCCATTCCCGGCCATAAGGCTCAAAAAAATTACGATATAAACTATAGCGCGATACTTCATCATCGAACCGCAGACTGTTATAGCCAAGAACGCAGGTATTGGCTTCGCTAAAACGTGTAACGATTTTTTGCATAAAATCGGTTTCGCTAAGCCCTTTTTTATTACAAAGTTGCGGGGTAAGTCCGGTAATTAGCGCTGCTTGTGGGTGGGGTAAATAATCATTTGCCAGGCGGCAGTACCAGACGTCAGGATCACTGATAATATTTAACTCTAAATCGGTGCGAATGCCTGCAAATTGAGCTGGACGATCGCGTTTAGGATCTGCGCCCCAGGTTTCATAGTCATGAAAATAGTAAGACATCTGTTTAGACATATTTTAATTCTTTAAGAAGTGAATTTGGGGCGTGCATTAATGTATGGATAATACACCAATGAAAGGCAGTTATGCTATTTGTCCGGGTCCATCAGACTCTCCAGTGCAGAACCTGGATCTTCTTCTCCACAAACAGAATTGTCTTCAGGCGCTGCTGCCTCTGCATCCCGATGCGTTAGCGGCTTAACTGGCTTTTTGACAGGTGAATCATGCTCAGAAAGTGCGTCATCAGCTGAATTTATAATTTTTCGCATGGATTTAAATCAATAACAAAACTGAGTTAAAGTATAGGCAAATCTGTTTATAACGCAACGATGACTGGCTAAAAACATACCGTACTAACCCGCACTTGCCAATCGATCCAGCGTATCAATTTTATGCTGATAGCGTTCTTTATCCTCATTTGATAATGCAGCACGCCTGGACTTACTAAGATAATAAGCGGCTTTATGGGTATTATTTAACGCAAAATAGCTCTTGGCGAGACCAAAATAAGCTTCATGCATACTGATATTTAAGCTAAGTGAGTGGCGGAATAATTTAATCGCTTTTTCTGGATTATTAAATTTTAATGCTTCATTACCAAGCATCACGTAATACCATGGATTAGCTTTGCGCTTTTCATGCACTTGTTGTTCAAGGCGGACTGCCTTATTTTCGTTACCCATATACCGGTATAGCATAGCAAGATTCGCCAGTGTATTAATGGCTTTTGGGTTTAATGCTAAGCTATGATGATACGCGTGTTCTGCCAGCGAATAGCGATGATGTTGTCGATACAGCACCGCAAGGTTTGACCACGTAGCCGGATAATCAGGATCTGCCTTAATTGCAGCCAGATAATACCGATAAGTTTGGGCAAAATTACCACGGTCAAAGTATTCTGCTGCTTTGTTGTTATAAAACATTGCTAAAACCCGCTGAGGGCTTATCTTTTTTGTAGTAAAACGCTGTTTCAACGTGATGGAATCAAAATCAATAACAATATCGTTGCCAAGCAGAACCATGCCAGAGCCGTAATTCAGTTGTCGATTTTGAAGTATTTTCAGATTTATGTGGCCACTCAACCAGATCTGGTTAATGCCACTGCTCCAATATTCAGGAATGGCGACGTCCTGAAATACAGGTTCCAGCCCTACTTCTTTTGCTATGCTATAGGCCAAAATTGACAGGCTTAAACAATTTGCTTCACCCGTTGCGAGTGTCTCGCTGACGGCTCTGGTTTTCGTTTGGTTGTATGCCAAGGCTCCGTTGGTATAGGCCTGAATATACGCCAGGATAGCAGTAGAATACTCAGCGATATCCTTTCGTTCCAGTTTGAGTTGACTAAGTTCTTGTTTGTTAGCCTGAGGCAAGCGAAATATTTCGTCTGCAGTTTGCACAGCATGCAACTGACCCTGAAAGTAGGCTTGGTCGACTAATAAATCTTGCGGCTTTTTTAATTGCCATTGAGCGGGGGTATGCTGGCATGACATCAAGATAAGCAATGATATTGCCAACATAGTGGCAGTTAAAGGACGCATTATACTACTCCGAACTTAAACACCTTAATAATAGACCATGTTATTGGTTAAAGATTGCATTCAAGATATTGTATAGCAGGGTTGATACGGTAACAGAGCTTTACAATGTATTGTGACTTGCTGATAAATCACGTAAAAAGAACATCAAAAATAAATGAATGGAGCAAACAATGAAACGACTACTACTGATTCTTGCACTAGGTATGCCTGCAACGATTTTGGCAGCAGCACCGCCCGTTGGTATTGTTATTCATGGTGGTGCCGGCACCATAGACCGTAGCCAGATGAGCAGCGAACAACAGAAAAACTATGAAGCTACCCTGGCTGAAGCCGTAAACAAAGGTTATGAGCTTCTTGCGGCTGGGGGGAGTAGCGTAGATGCCGTGACGCTTGCGGTTACTGTGCTGGAAAATTCACCATTGTTTAATGCTGGAAAAGGCGCGGTTTATACCTGGGAGGAAACCCATGAGCTGGACGCTGCCATAATGATGGGACAGGATCGGAATGCCGGAGCGGTTGCCAGTGTTACGACCGTAAAGAATCCGATTTTGCTTGCCCGTGCCGTGATGGAAAAGTCTGAACATGTCATGCTAACGGGTAAGGGGGCAGAACAATTTGCCCTCGCCCAGCAGTTGGAGCAAGTGGATAACAGCTATTTTAATACCGAGTTTCGTTATGAAGCATTAAAGCGGGCCAGGCAGGCTCAGCAATCAGTGCCGCATCAGGCTGCAATTATACCGGACCCAAACTGGAAAATGGGTACTGTTGGCGCCGTTGCCATTGATAAGGATGGTAATCTGGCAGCCGCAACATCCACTGGCGGGATGACCGCCAAACGTTGGGGCCGGGTGGGAGATGTACCGGTAATTGGTGCCGGTAACTTTGCCGACAATACCAGTTGCGCCGTATCTGGCACCGGCCACGGTGAGTATTTTATCCGCTACAATGTTGCATCGGATATTTGCGCCAGAGTTAAATATCAGGGTAAAAATGCGGCGGTAGCAGCCAAAGAAGTCATAACGGAGTTGCTGGATGCTGGTGGTACGGGCGGAGTTATTGTGGTTGATGCCCAGGGTGAGCTTAGCTGGGCGTTTAATACCCCGGGTATGTATCGGGCTAAACGTAACCATCGCGGCACTGTGATTGAAATATTCGCTGATGAGAGTGAAAAAATAAGCAATTAACCCATTATTAGCTAAACTATTTAGTGGGCGCTGCCTGTAGTTTGATGTGTTAAAGGGGAACGTATGGACTTACTGAAAGTAGCTGACTATATGCATCGTCATCCGGTGACTTTTACGGTTGATATGCCGGTTGAAATGGCTGTGGCCCTATTAATAAAAGGCCGGCAGACCGGTGGGCCTGTGGTTGACCTTAGCAACAGAATTGTCGGTTTTGTATCCGAACAGGATTGCCTGGCCAGAATGTTGATGTCAACCTATCATGATCAGCAGGCCGCCAGGGTAAGCGATGTGATGAATACCGATGTATTAACCGTAAAATCCTATGATGGCATTATCGACTTAGCTCAGATGATGCTGAAAACTAAGCCTAAACTCTACCCGGTGGTGGATGACAATGGTGGCTTACTGGGAATTATTACCCGTTCTGATGTATTGGCCGCGATTGACAAAGAATTACATTCTCATTACCGAAGCGTTGTTTAACGCTAGACCTTGACCCCGCTAGCTTGGTAGCATGACGCCCTCTGATTTCTGAGGGTGTTATTTTGTCAGTTGAGCCCGTAGTAACTGCTACAACTTTATATTCCCAACTTAGCGATTGCCTGATGCAGGATCAATACCGGCTGCGTCGTCGCCTGGTAAACAGTAAAAAAATGAGCGGTAAGGCCGATCAGCAACCGGTGTTGCAAAAAATAGCAGCAGATATTCAACGCTCTGTCAGCCAGCGACAACAGCGTCAAGCCGCTATGCCTGTTATTAATTATCCGCCAGAGTTACCTGTTGTTGCTAGTAAAGATCAGATTAAAGCCGCTATAGCTACCAACCAGGTGGTCATTATTGCCGGTGAAACCGGCTCAGGCAAGACAACGCAAATACCAAAAATATGCCTGGAGCTTGGACGCGGCGTAGCCGGCACTATTGGCCATACTCAACCACGGCGATTGGCGGCCCGCAGCGTCGCTGACCGGATCGCCCAGGAACTTAACTGTCAGGCAGGGCAGCAGGTTGGTTATAAAATTCGATTTGGAGATCACACAACACATCAGACCCTGATAAAACTGATGACTGACGGTGTGCTACTGGCAGAGATGCAACAGGATCGCTTTTTAAATCAGTATGATACTATTATTATTGATGAAGCCCATGAACGTAGCCTCAATATCGACTTTTTGCTGGGTTATTTGAAGCAGCTCTTACCAAAGCGGCCGGATTTAAAGCTAATCATTACCTCTGCTACTATTGACCCGCAACGTTTTTCAAAACACTTTTTTGATGCGCCGATTATTGAAGTCTCGGGCCGCACTTATCCGGTGGAAACCCGTTACAGGCCCTATACCGATCAGGAAGATAAAGACGCTGATCAGTTACAGGGTATTTTTGATGCAGTGGAAGAATTATACCGGGAGCCACCTGGTGACATTTTGATTTTTTTAAACGGCGAGCGGGAAATTCGGGATACAGCTGATGCCCTGGAAAAACTAAAATTACCTCACACCGAAGTATTGCCGCTTTATGCCAGGTTAAGCGCAGCAGAGCAAAACCGGATATTTCAAGGCCACACCGGGCGACGGATTGTACTGGCGACTAACGTTGCGGAAACGTCACTGACAGTACCGGGTATTCGCTATGTAATTGATCCCGGCACGGCTCGGTTATCCCGTTACAGCTATCGCTCAAAAGTGCAGCAACTGCCGATAGAAGCCATCAGCCAGGCCAGTGCCAATCAGCGTAAGGGGCGCTGTGGCCGGGTGGCAGCTGGTATATGTATTCGGTTGTACAGTGAAGAAGATTTTAATGGCCGGCCAGAGTTTACCGATCCGGAGATTCTGCGGACTAATTTAGCCTCTGTTATCATGCAAATGCTGGCGTTAGGACTGGGTGATATTGATGCGTTCCCGTTTTTGCAACGCCCGGATAATCGCTTTGTCAATGATGGTATTAAATTACTGGAAGAGCTTGGTGCAATCGAGCCACAACGTGGCCGACAAAAATTAAACTTAACGGCTTTGGGTAAGCAACTCGCCCGGTTACCCATCGATCCCCGCCTGGCCAGAATGGTGGTGGCGGCAAGCACTAACGCGGCACTGCAGGAAGTGCTGGTAGTGGTTGCGGCGCTTTCTATTCAGGACCCACGCGAACGGCCGCTCGATAAGCAACAAAAAGCCGATGAATGCCATGGCCGCTTTGCTGATCCCGACTCCGATTTCAGCAGTTGGCTGAAACTTTGGGCCTATTTGCAGCAACAGCAGGATGATCTGAGCAACAATCAATTCAGGCGTTTATGCCGTCAGGAGTTCTTAAACTATCTGCGGGTCAGAGAATGGCAGGATTTAGTCAGCCAGCTCAGTCAGCTGGCAAAAGAGCAGGGCCTTATTATCAATGGCAGCCCGCCAAGCTATCAACAACTGCATAGCGCGTTGTTAACCGGTTTACTGGGGCAGGTAGGTTTTAAAGATGTTGACGCCGATTACCTTGGACCACGTCAAACGCGCTTTTATGCCTTTCCGGGCAGTCATTTGTTTAAGCGAAAGCCCAAATGGGTAATGGCCGCAGAATGGGTTGAGACCAGTAAACTGTATGCGCGCAGCCTGGCCAAAATTGAACCGGAGTGGATAGAGCCCCTGGCAGCCCATTTAGTTACTCGCAGTTACAGCGAGCCACACTGGGAAAAAAAACGTGGTGCGGTCGTGGCGTTTGAACAAGTTTCGCTATACGGCCTGGTCATCGTGCCAAAACGCGCAGTGCTTTACAGTAAAATAGATGAAGTGGTGTCTCATAAGATCTTTATCCGGGAGGCACTGGTTAATCAGGAGCTAGGCACTAATGACGCATTTCTGAGCTTCAATCAGCGATTGATTGACGATGTCACCGCCCTGGAAGAAAAATCACGCCGGCGCGATATTCTGGTTGATGAGGATACCTTAGCTACTTTTTACGCAGAGAAAGTTCCACAGTGGGCGAATAATCGCATCGATTTTGCTAAATGGTGGAAAAAGCAACGTGCTGTTGCCCCCGGTTTTTTAAATTTTGATCCCGACAGTCTGCTCAATCGTGATACCAGCGATATTACCACTGATAAATTCCCCGAAAGTTGGCATCAGGGTAATGTAACGTTGCCACTGGACTATCATTTTGCGCCCGGCGAACCTGATGATGGCATTAGTGTCGTTATACCACTGGCATTACTAAATCAGATTGATGACAGCGGGTTTGACTGGCTTATTCCGGCACTGCGTCATGAGCTACTGGTCGCATTAATAAAGTCGCTGCCAAAGCAATACCGGCGAAACTTTGTTCCGGCTCCAAACTATGCTGACGCATTAATGCAGTTGATAGCGCCGGAACAGGGTAAGCTTATTGAGGTAATCAGTCAGCGTTTAAAGAGGATGTCAGGGGTGACGATCCCGGATGATGCCTGGGATCTATCGGGTATTCCTGCCCACCTGACTATGAACTTCAAAGTAGTGGACGAAGCAGGTAAAACGCTGCAACAAGGCAGGTCTTTGTCCATATTAAAGCAGGGATTGCAGGGCGAGGTGCAGCAAAGTCTCAGTCAGGTTGCCGAGCAGGGTATTGAACAGGAAAATCTGACTCAGTGGAGTTTTGGCGCTCTGCCCGAAGAGTATGTTAAATTGCAGGCGGGATACGAAATTAAAGCGTTTCCTGCCTTAGTTGACCAACGGGATTCGGTGGCAATAAAGCTGTTAGATAACCCGCAGCAGGCAAGGCAAGTGACGTTGCAGGGGTTGAGACGTTTACTGTTACTAAATGTACCGTCGCCGGTAAAGTATCTACAGGAGTCGCTACCCAATAAAGCAAAACTGGGGTTGTATTTTAACCCTTTTGGCCGGGTGTTGGAGCTGATTGACGATTGCATTGCTGCTGGCGTAGATGCATTGATTGCGACAGGTGATACGCCTACAACGGGTCAGGAATTTAAGATATTACGGGACAAGGTAAGAGCGGAACTGGGTGATACGGTAGTGGCGATAGCATTACAGGTTGAACAAATTTTAACCCTGAGCCACGATATCCAAAAGCGCCTGAAAGGCAAAGTAGATTTGGCTCATATTCAATCGCAGGGTGATATCAAACAACAACTTAATGAATTGGTGTTCAAAGGGTTTGTCAGCCAGCATGGCGCAACCAGGTTACCGGATATCCTGCGGTATTTACAAGCAATGTTAAAACGGTTAGAGAAGTTACCGGTTGACCCACAGCGGGACCGGTTATTGATGCACGAATATCAAAAAGCAGTGGATGCTTATAACAACGTATTGGGCAAATACGCTGGTGGGGCTATAGTGCCAGAGACGTTGCACAATATTTACTGGATGTTGCAGGAGCTTAAGGTATCACTGCATGCTCAGCAATTGGGTACGCCTTATCCGGTGTCGGTAAAGCGGATATTGCATGCGGTAGCCGAGTTTAAAAATTAAGCTGTGGCTGAATTAGCCCTCTGATGCCGCGGGTGTCAGATGACACTTTACACACTGTTCGGAAAGTTCTATAAATAGTATTGTTGTATTGACAGGGGAAAGTTATGTTAACAAAAGGCGATGGACGGCATTATTTCAGAATGATGGTGAATGCAGATGTACAACTACTGCTAAACGATCCTGAAGCAGGCCGAACCATAGATGGGGTTTGTCGTGACTTGAGCGCCTCTGGTATGTCAGTTGATATTGACGAGCCATTGGAAATGGGAACGTTAATCAAAGTGCGCCTGGAGTCTAATAACGCCAGTATCCCACCGCTGGATGCCACGGCTAAAGTAGTTAGATGCGCGCAGGAAAGCGAAGATGGCTATCAGATCGGTCTGGCTTTTATGGAATTAAACTAACCTGCTTATAGTTAGCAGGTTAGTTTTTTTCAGCAAAATTGCTTACCTCAGGCAATTTTGCAGATCAAGCCTTTTAAATAATGGCCCTCTGGAAATGTGCTTAGCACCAGGTGATCACTGTCTTGTTGTAAACGCTCTAAAAACTGACATTGGCGTTTTGCATCTAAAGCAGCATCAGCCACAATTTTCTGAAACAAGCCATCTTCCATTAAACCGGAGCAGGAAAACGTAAATAATAATCCGCCCGGTTTCACCAGTTGCATCGCCACCATATTGATATCTTTATAGCCGCGACATGCACCGGCCAGTTGTGACTTATTGTCAGCAAACTTTGGCGGGTCCAGGATCACCAGATCAAATTGCCGGCCCTGTTCCCGATACTGCCGAAGTAATTTAAATACGTCGGCTTTGCTTTGTTCCAGTAAGCTCAAATCCAGCTGGTTTAAGCTGGCATTGCGCTCAGCAGTGGCTAACGCCAGCTCTGACAAATCAACGTTGGTTACTTTACTGGCTGCTCCTTGCAAAGCGGCAACGGCAAAAGTGCCGGTGTAACTAAAGCAGTTTAAAACTGTTTTATCTTTGGCATAGCGTTTGACGGCCTGTCGACTGGCCCGCTGATCAAGATAAAAACCGGTTTTGTGACCATTGACTACGTCGACCAGCAGCGCCATGCCGTGTTCCTGAATAATCACTTCACCATCGCCCCGGGGCAGATGAAGCCAGCCAGTTACTGGCTCAAGTCCTTCTTTCTTCCGGACATCGACATCAGATCGCTCATAAATGCTGTGGTCAGGAAACCTTTTTATCAAGGCCGCCAGCAAAGGCTTGCGACTGGCCTCGGCCCCGGCTGACAGCAGCTGGCATACCAATACATCGGCGTATTTATCAATAGTAATACCGGGCAGACCATCAGACTCACCGGCAATCAGTCTGACCGCATTAGTGGTACTTTGATCAAACAGGCTTTGCCTTAATTGCCAGGCATCGTCTAAACGGCTATAAAAAAAAGCTTCATCAATTGACTGGTTCTGGTCAAAACTCCATACCCGGGCTCTGATCTGCGAGCGGGGAGAGTAAGCGGCGCTGGCCAGCCATTCACCTTTACTGCTTAGCACATCAACAATGTCTCCACTGTTGGGGGTACTGATAACCTGACTTATGGCATTTGAAAATATCCAGGGATGCTGCCGCTTTAGCGCTTTCTCCCGACCCGGGGCCAGAATAATGGCCGGACTTGCAGTTTGCTTGCTCATTCGTTTGGCTACACTGTGCTAGACTAAAAACCGCATTTTAGAGAAGCTGGCAGCAAAGCTAAAGCAAAAACTGTCAGTCGCTAACAATTAGGGGTTTTATGCCAGACGTTCCTTTGCTAATGCAAGTTATCGCTGTACAACAACCGGGTAAAAACAGTGCACTTGTGATAGAGCAACATGACGTACCCCGGCCCGCAGCTGGCCAGTTGTTAATCCAAGTTAAAGCCGCCGGGGTGAACCGCGCCGATTTAATGCAACGCCAGGGACATTACCCTCCGCCTGCGGGCGAGAGTGACATTCTTGGGCTTGAGGTTGCCGGCATTGTGGTGCAGGTTGGTGCAAAAGCCGATGAAAAGTGGCTGGGGCAAGACGTGTTTGGTATTGTTGCCGGCGGCGGTTACGCTCAATACGCTTTACTGCAAAAAAAACATGCAATCAGCAAGCCCGCAGCGTGGACCTGGTCACAAGCCGCAGCCGCTGCTGAAACGTTTCTGACTGCTTATCAATTGTTGTTTATGTTGGGTAATCTGCAGCCAGATAACAGGGTATTACTGCATGCGGGTGCCAGTGGTGTCGGTACCAGCGCCATTCAGTTAGCAAAATTAGCGGGCGCCAGCGTGGCGGTAACAGTTGGTCAGCCAGAGAAAGTAGCTGCCTGTTTGCAACTGGGTGCGGATATCGCAATTAATTATCGTCAAAGCCAGTTTGCCGCGGAGTTGGCAGCGAACTGGCCAGCGGGTGCTGATATTATTCTTGATCCTGTCGCCGGTGATTATATTGGCGAAAATGTTAAAGTTTTGGCAGAGGATGGCGTTATTATTGTCTATGCCATGATGGGGGGAAGAACGATTGAGCATTTTGATATGGCACCGTTTTTTAAAAAGCGTGGCCGGTTGATTTGCAGCACCCTTCGAAACAGAAGCCATGAGTATAAAGCGACATTAACTGCTGCCTTTTGTGAAGCCTTTGCTGCGCCGATGGCGGATGGCCGTTTGTCGCCATTACTCAGTGATAGCTATGACTGGAGAAACGCAGAAACTGCTCATAACATCATGAAAAAAAATATAAATATTGGCAAGTTGGTGTTGATATTTTAAATTCTCAACGATGCAATACTGACTCGTATTATCTCAGGTATGCCAAATAAGGATAAATATAAATAATGCAAATTGGAAATGTAGGTAAATCCAATTTTACAAAAGCCGTTAAAGCCCTGTTAAACCGTATTTATGACGACACAAAGGTGGCAGATTCATTGTTCGAGCAGGCAATGCAATGGTTTAACGGTGCTGCCGAGCGGGATCAGCAGCAGGCAGAGCGTGAACAGCAGGTATTTTTGTTTCAGAGCCGGCAAGCCCAGGCCAATAAAGGTGACCAGGCACTGATCGAACGAAACCTGCAACAGGCTCAGAGCGAACAGGAATTTTTTAATAAGCAGCTACAGCAAGACAAGCTAAACCGATATGAATCGTTACGGCGTTTATGTTTAGACATCCTGACACTGTCAGAAAGTGATTCTTTTGAAGAAACCAATATCCAAAGCGCTAAGATGCTCGGGACCATTCAGCTGATGTCACCGACTGCTGGCAAAAATATCGCGCCGTCCAATCAAAAAAGTAAACATCTGTACAAAGCATTGCTAAGTATACGTTTACTGGACAGGCTGTTACTCGACAATCAAATAAGCCATCCATTTATCCTGCAGAGATTTCAGGCTGCGGCAGGCACCGCTGCTGCTGATGAATATCAGCCGTTTCGGGACGATGTGCAGGTACCATTATTGATGGCGGCGCTGCTACAGGATATTGGCAGTTGTCACCCGGATGCCCAGCGGATCCTCAAAGGTTCTGCTGGCGATTTGGATGAATTCAGGGTGTTGGAAAATGACGAGCGAACCGAGCTGTTAAAAATCAGTTATCGGGAAAGCTTAAATTTTGTGGTGCAAGCAATTGGGATTGGTTCTTATCAGGGTAATTCTAAAGAACAACGTGACCGGTATTTGCAAAACGAGCGCGAAAAGCAGGCGTTTCTGATTTTTATGCTGAAAAATGCCATTAAACCCGAGCAAGGTGTCGGCAACTTGTTAAAGATACCTCAAATCTATACCTCGGTTGTCCTGTCTACCAAAGCGAACTATAGCTACGAGTCGTTACCTAAAGTCGGTTTAGTACTGGAAAAGGGTGTTGAAAAAGGGGTTTACAGCCCGGTTGCGGTATCTGGCTTACTTAAGATCACTGGAGTATTTCCACAGGGGTTTGGCATAACGTATATCCCCAAAGATTCTGACCGGCAGGATTTAGATCGTTACGAATATGCCATTGTCACTGGTTTATATCCGCAAGATCCGAAAATGCCCATTTGCCGGATGGTAACCCGTAATCTGACTTATAACGTCTCTGCTCAGGGCTGCGTGGTGAGTGTGGAAAATAATTTATATTACCCACATGCCCGCAAAAAGTTGGAGCGGATTAGTGAAGAACGACTATTAGAAATTTTAAGTAAACTGGTCTCTAATTTGGAAGAGCGTAAAAGCATGGCGTTATTACCTAAGTGCTGGCACCCGGGAGAATATTTCACTTTCTCCAAAAATCAGAACCTGTGGAATAAAGCGCTGATAAACCAGAACTAACGATTAATCTGGTTTAAGTTGTGTAGTATGTTGTCCAGCAACATTGTCATCCGCGGGGCCTGGCAAACAGCCATCTGCTGTGTCGATTGTCGCTGCTGATTGTTCTGGCACTGACTCCGAGCCGGCGCCAGTGTCATCGCGCATTTGTTGCTGAACCAGATCTTCATCTACCCGTGGGTCAAGTGCTGCCGCCAGTGGTGATGATACAAGATCACCAGATGCTACCTGATAATCAGACGATTGCTGTTGAGACAGCATGCGTTTGGCCATCTTCTGATTGTAATTAACCCGCTGTAACCGAATAAAAAGAATGAGGCAGGCCAGGGCCATATAGCCATATAACATGCTGTTGCCTAACAACTGCATTAACCCTGAGGCTATCAACGGGCCAATGGTGGCGCCAATGCCAAAGGTTAGCAGGATGGTAGCAGATAGCGCTACTCGTTCATTGGCATCAATATGTTGATTGGCCAGGGCCGTCGCCAGTGGATAAAGGGTAAATGCCAGAATACCAAAGCAAAACGTCATGCCAATTAACAGCGGGCCTTTTATTGGCAAAGTGGCCATCGCCAGTACCAGTAAGCCTAACAGCGCACTATTTACCCGCAACAGCCGGCTGCGCGGTATTTTGTCTGAGAGCTTGCCCATCGGCCACTGAGCCAGTAATCCGGCGAAAATGGTAGCCGACATAAATACAGCGATTTCTTTCGTAGACAAGCCAGAACCTGCGGCAAATGCCGGGGCCAGACCATAAAAAGAGCCTGAGATCCCGCCTGCCATCAGGATGGTAGTGAGTGATTGCGGTACCTGACGCCAAAACGGCAGAATTTTCAGCGGCGCGGGATGTAAAGGCGCCGGATGGATCCGTTTCGTCAGGGCGATCGGAACGATGCACAGCGCGTAACAAATGCCAACCAGTAACAACGGTTGTAGGCCAAGCTCGGGGAAAAACGACAACACCGTCTGACCGCCAACCATACCAACATAAGAGACAATCATATAACTGGCAAATACGGTACCGCGCTGATTCGTTTCAGCCTGCTCGTTCAGCCAGCTTTCCAATACCATGTACTGACACATCATGCCGGTACCGACCATTAACCGTAATACCAGCCATACCTGCAGATCATCAGTTAGAGCATGCCCTAACGCTGACGCAGTCACCATGCCGGCACTGGCAACAAAGGTTCTGATATGGCCAACCCGACCAATCAGTTTATGGCCGAGCTTAGAGCCTACCACCAATCCCAGATAATAGGCCGACATCATGCCGCCAATCCACAGTTGCTCAACACCATCTGCAGCCAGTGACAACCCCAGATATGTTGTTAACAGGCCTGCCCCTAACACCATGATCAGGGTAGTGGCAAACAGTGATGAGAAACTGCGAAAGGAGCTATGCATTGGCTTATTTTACCCGCATACCCGGCGTGGCACCGTCATCAGGGCTTAAGATAAATAAATCACCACCGCCCGGGCCAGCTGCCAGAACCATGCCCTCGGATAAGCCAAAGCGCATTTTACGTGGTGCCAGATTGGCAACCATAACGGTACTGCGTCCGACTAGTTCTTCCGGGATGTAAGCGGCTTTAATGCCGGCGAAAACCTGCCGGGTTTCGCCATTGCCAATATCCAGTTGCAATTGCACCAGTTTATCGGCACCTTCAACCGCGCTGGCACTGATGATTTTAGCCACCCTTAAATCAATTTTGGCGAAGTCTTCAATACTGATGGTATCACTGATAGGTTCACGGGCAGCGCTGCGAGGTGTGTCGGCATTTGCAGTGGTAACCGCTGGCGCAGCCTGGTGCGGTGTGTCTTGTGGTTGATTTTGCGCTGCAGGCTGCAGGTTTTCGGTTGACGCGGCCACCATTGCCGCCACTTTTAGTGGGTCTACCCGTTGCATCAGTGCTTTAAACGGATTAATGCTATGGTTTAGCAGTGGCGTTTGATAATTTTGCCACGTCAGCTCAGTATTTAAAAATGCTTCCACCTCTTGCGCCATCACCGGCAGTATCGGTTTTAAATAGTGCATTAATACCCGGAATAAATTCAGGCCCATTGAGCAAACATCATGCGCTTCCTGTTGGCGGGCTTCATCTTTTACCAATACCCAGGGCGCCTTATTATCAATATACTGGTTGGCTTTATCGGCCAGCGCCATAATGTCGCGGATGGCCCTGGCAAACTCCCGCTTTTCAAAGCTATCCGCTATGCTGGTACCTGCATTACCAAATTCTTGTAACAAATCGGGCTCAGCAATACTCGCAGCCAGTTTACCGTCAAAGCGCTTGCTGATAAAACCGGCGCAACGACTGGCAATGTTTACCACTTTACCGACTAAATCGGCATTTACTTTCTGGGTAAAGTCATCCAGATTTAAATCCAGATCGGTAATACCGGACGTTAGCTTAGAAGCAAAGTAATAGCGCAAATATTCCGGATTCAAGTTATCCAGATAGGTACGGGCCTTAATAAAGGTGCCGCGTGACTTAGACATCTTGGCGCCATTTACGGTAACAAAGCCATGAGCATAAACGGCGTTGGGTTTTCTGAAACCCGCACCTTCGAGCATCGCTGGCCAGAACAAGCTGTGGAAATAAATAATATCTTTACCAATAAAATGGTAAACCTCTGCGCTGGAGTCTTTTTGCCAGACGCTGTCAAAATCGACATTATTTTGATCACAATAATGTTTAAAGCTCGCCAGATAGCCGATGGGGGCATCCAGCCAAACATAAAAAAACTTACCGGGTGCTCCAGGGATCTCAAAGCCAAAGTAGGGGGCATCGCGGCTGATATCCCACATTTGCAGGCCATCAGTAAACCACTCTTGTAACTTATTGGCCATTTCTTCCTGTAGCGCACCACTGCGGGTCCAGTTTTGCAACATCTGACTAAATGCTGGCAAATCGAAGAAGTAATGTTCTGAGTCTTTTAATACCGGAGTGGCACCCGAGACAACAGAGCGTGGATTTTTGACATCGGTTGGGCTGTATGTAGCGCCGCAAACATCACAACTGTCACCATTCTGGTCAAGGGCACCACATTTAGGGCAATCACCTTTGACAAAACGGTCAGGTAAAAACATATTTTTCTGCGGGTCGTACAATTGGCTGATGGTTTTTCTTTTAATATGACCCGCGTCATCTAAACGCTGGTAAATCAGGCTGGCAAATTGCCGGTTCTCTTCACTGTGAGTTGAGTAGTAATTGTCAAAACCGATGGCGAAACCGGCAAAATCGGCCTCATGCTCAATTTTGGTCTGGGCAATCATTTGTTCCGGCGTGATTCCTTGCTGTTGTGCCTTGAGCATAATTGGTGTGCCATGGGCATCATCGGCGCAAACATAGTAGCATTCATGACCACGGGCTTTTTGAAAACGTGACCAGATATCCGTTTGAATATATTCAAGCAGGTGGCCTAGATGGATAGGGCCGTTTGCATAGGGTAAAGCGCTGGTGATTAAAATTTTCCGTTGCGACATCGGCTGGGCTCTTTGCATAAATAACTGAAAAAATATTGCTGAATGATACAATAGCCAGCGTAAAATCGCATCCGCCAAAGACCTTATGTGGCAAAATTGTCGCAGTTCACCACTAATTAGTTTCTTTTGCCGCAATGTTTGGAGCAATAATGTTCAATTGGTTGAAAAAATCGACACTAAAACCAGAGACCGGCGCAAAGGCTAAGCCTGAGCATAATCACGACCAGTCAGCAGCGCCGCTGAGCAGCCTGCTGGAGACGCTCCGGGCATTGGAACCCGTCATGACCAATATTCAGCATATTGTATTAGTCGCATCGGGCAAGGGCGGGGTTGGTAAGTCGACTACGGCGGTTAATCTGGCAACCACCCTTGCGAAAATGGGTTTGCGCACCGGCTTACTGGATGCTGATATTTACGGGCCGTCTATTCCGTTAATGCTGGGGCTGGCAGGGGCGAGGGCGGACTCGCCGGACGATAAGTTACTTAATCCAAAACACGCCTTTGGTGTTAGTCTGCAATCCATTGGCTTTCTGGTCGATCCGGAACAGGCTTCAGTCTGGCGCGGCCCGATGGCCAGCCAGGCGTTATTGCAACTTATCAATGAAACCTTGTGGCCGCAGCTGGATATACTTATTGTTGATATGCCACCGGGTACTGGCGATATCCAGCTTACCCTGGCGCAAAAATTGAAAGTCAGTGGTGCGGTAATTGTCACTACCCCGCAGGATGTGGCGTTAACGGACGCTGGTAAAGCCATTGCCATGTTTAATCAGGTCAATATTCCGGTACTGGGCCTGATAGAAAATATGAGTTATTACCTGTGTCCGCATTGCGGCGAAACCGATGATATATTTGGTACCGCAGGCGGGCTTAGGTTAGCTAAGCGCTACCAGGTGCCGGTACTCGGCCAGTTGCCGCTGGAGCGGCAAATTCGTGAGCATGCTGATCAGGGGGTACCGGCTGTGTTAAAGCTGCAGCCAATTGCCGAGATTTACCGTACAATCAGCAGCAAAATGTTAACTAATATGACTGGTGCCACCGCGCAACAGGTAGAAATTGTAATAACGGATGATTAAACATGAGATTGAGTGACCGCGATATAGAGCGTTACCTGGCCGAAGGAAAAATAGGCATAACCCCGGCACCGGACGCCGATATGATCAGTGGGGTAAGTGTTGATATCCGCCTGGGTAACAAATTCAGGGTATTTCAGGCCCATGCGGCGCCCTACATTGATTTAAGCGGGCCACGGGCGCAAGTAGATGCGGCATTAAATTCGGTAATGAGCGATGAAATTTTCATTGCAGACGATCAGGTTTTTATTTTACACCCCAGTGAACTGGCTCTTGGCGTAACACAGGAATCGGTGCGCCTGCCAGCAGATATTGTCGGTTGGCTGGATGGCCGCTCATCGTTAGCCCGCTTGGGTTTAATGGTGCATGTTACCGCGCACCGGATTGATCCAGGCTGGTCAGGTAATATTGTGCTGGAATTTTATAACAGTGGAAAACTACCGTTGGCGCTGCGGCCCCATATGAAAATTGGTGCCCTTAATTTTGAGTTAATGACGACACCGGCTGACAGACCTTACAACACCCGGGCGGATGCTAAATACCGGCAGCAAACCGGCGCTGACGCCAGCCGGATAGGTCACGATGACAGAAGCTGAGTTACACCCGCGTTTAAAAATTAAAAAACCCACGACAATGCGTGGGTCAAAAGCATAAAGCTATAAAGCAAAAATGAAGCGGGATTATTATGCAATAAAGTTGCATAGCTTGGCAATATCCTGCTGTCAAATAATTGCTGATATTAGTAGGGTTAATCACTTAGTTTCTTTGCAGGGAGCCGTGCTGTGGCGTTTGCCAGTATTATCCGTTTATTGAGTCTGGCAGCGATTTGGGGCGCATCTTTTCTGTTTATGCGCCTGGCAGTGCCCGAGCTGGGACCTGCCTGGCTAATGTTTGGCCGGGTATTACTGGCATCATTGTTTTTGGCGGTAGTGGCGATAGCTTATAAACGGAGCTTGCCACTGCGTCAATATGCCGGGCACTTTATGCTGCTTAGCTTTTTTAATACCGCCTTACCTTTTTTACTGTTTGCCTATGCAGCTCAAACGCTAACAGCTTCATTGCTGGCGGTACTCAATGCTACAGCACCGTTGTGGGGGGCAGTAATCGGCTGGCTGTTTTTCAGGCAGGCCATGACGTTCAGAGTTGTGACAGGCTTGCTATTGGGTATCAGTGGTGTGGCTATTCTGGTCGGTTTTGATCCGATTGTAGCCGACAGCGCTGCACTACCGGCTATCATAGCGGCTGCCGGTGCTGCCTGTTGCTATGGTATTGCCACGTGGTATACCCGGCTTGCCAGGCCGGTACCGGCGTTTATTAATGCCCATGGCAATATGTGGGGCGCGACATTATGGTTGCTGCCATTATTGTGGTTTATCCCGCTGGCTGAAACTCAGCCAGCCACGCAAACTCTGCTCTCAGTGTTGGCTTTAGGTGTGCTTTGCACCGGTGTGGCATATTTATTATATTTTAGACTGGTGCAGGATATTGGTGCGACGCCTACTCTGACAGTCACTTTTTTGATCCCGGTTTTTGGCGTAGGATGGGGTCACCTTTTTTTGAATGAAAGCATCGGCTGGCATACGCTCTTCGGGGCCGGAATTGTGATCATCGGTACTATGCTGGTAACCGGTTTTAATTTAAATGCGGTTCGCACCACAAAGGCGTTAAAGGAGCACTAATGAAATTATACGGTTCACAAACCTCACCCTATGTTCGGCGGATCCGCTTATTTGTGGCGGACTCTCCTTGCGACTTTATCAAGCTAAATATTCTGGAGGGCGCGGATCGTGAAACGCTGGCGGCCATGAATCCAACAATGCGTATTCCTATGCTGGAAGATGATGGTCATATTATTTTTGATTCGGGGGTAATTTACCGGTATCTGGCGGCGAAAGTGAAAGCTGGATCGCTAAGTTGGTATCAGGAGAATCAGCTGACAGTGATCAATGCAGTAAATGACTCGCTGGTAATGTTATACCAGTGCAGCCGCAGCGGCCTGGATACTAATGAAGATAAATTATTTTACAATCTGCAGCGCGAGCGGATCGCAGCATCAATGTTTGTCTTGGAGCAGCAAGCTGCTAATGCCGAGTTCGCTAACTGGAGTTATCCGGCAATGGCGCTATACAGTTTGCTTGACTGGATAGCATTTCGGGAGCTTATTGAACTGGATGACTATCCGGCGTTGCTGGCCTTTCTCGACCAGCATAAGCAGCACCCTATGATAAAACAATCAGATCCAAGGCTGACATAACCCAGATTTATTCGCGTCGCTGCATTACGCCGGTTGTTGCGCCATTTTCAGGATCACCGGCTCAATCAGCACGCTCTGATTAGCGTCAGATAACCAGATCTGGCCTTCACTGATATTACATTGCAATTGCATATTACGACTTACCAACGTAGCCATTTCCTTTACAGCCGTTTCCGGGATCTCGGTTACTTGCAGGTTTTGATAACGCTGTAATGCTGATTCAATATTCTTCCACCACACGGGTACACTGCGGCCACCGTAACAAAATAATTGTACCTGACGGGCTCTGCCACACGCCTTACGCAGCCATTTTTCATCACTCTGGCCAAACTCAACCCATAAATTAATGTTACCGGTTAAATCGCAGTCCCATAACTCGGCCTGATCTTCTTCCGCACTTAAGCCTTTAGTAAACGTCAGACTGTCTGAAGCGTTAAGCATAAACGCCAGTAAACGCACCATCATCCGCTCATCATTTTCCGAGGGGTGCTGAGCCAGGGTTACGCTGTGGTCCTGATAATAATTACGGTCCATATCTGCAATTTGCAGCTGAACTTTAAAAACCGTCGCTTTAAGTGCCATAAAGTTGTTCCAGCCATAAAAAAGCCGCAGTGTAACGCAGCACTGCGGCTATCGCATTAAAAACAGCTTAGTTGCTGGCGGTATTAAATAATGTGTTCACTTTGTTCCAGTTGACAACCTTCCACCAGGCAGTGGCATAGTCACCACGTTTGTTCTGATATTGCAGATAATACGCATGCTCCCACACATCCAGCGCCAGCAAAGGTGTGCCTTGCACATCCACCACATCCATCAGCGGATTATCCTGATTTGCGGTAGAGGTAACAACCAGCTTGTTGTTTTCATCGACAATAAGCCAGGCCCAGCCAGAGCCGAAGCGGGTAGCAGCTGCCTGGTTAAATGCTTGTTGCAGCGCAACCAGAGAGCCAAAGTCACGATTAATGGCAGCCTGCAGTTCGGGCGAAGGTTGGCCGCCCTGGCCCGGCGGTGCCATGACCTGCCAGAACAGCTGATGATTATAGTGGCCACCGCCATTATTGCGTACCGCACTGTTATAACGCGACATCCGCGCCATAATCGCTTCCAGCGGCAGCTGTGCTAACTCAGGAAAAGTCGCAACCTGACCATTCAGGTTATTAACATAAGCCTGATGGTGCCTGCCATGATGTATTTGCATGGTGTCTTTATCAATCACTGGCGCCAGGGCGTCAGCAGCGTAGGGTAGGGGCGGCAGGCTAAAAGTATCGGCAGCGGCTGTAGCGACACTGCCCAGGGAAAATAAGGTAGCAAGTAAAAGTGATTTGGCAGTTTTTAGCATGGTGGAATACTCCTGTTAAACCTAAAAATAGGCGGCACTTAACTCAATTTAATGGTGAAGCTGAGTTAACATATTAAAATTAATGGAAAATATACTATAAACATAAGACAACTGGCTGGCTACTGCCAACGCGAGGAACGGTGGTTCCCTGGCGATTAGCGGCGAACAGCGCGGAACAAGTTTCAGAAAAACACCGGCTGATTCCAGACGATAGCTGCTGGATGTTTACGTGCTATCGATTATGATTGGTTCAAGGACACGAATTCAAAGGTGTGTTTATGAAACAAATCATCAGGATCAGCTACCTGCTCTGGATTTTGCCATTTGCTGTAGCGGCGACGGTTTATAAATGTGAGCTAAACGGCGTAATGACTTACCGCCAGCTTCCCTGCAGTAATGAGGTAGAACTAACGCAATACGCTACCGATAAGGCTATCAATCCGACCAATCCACTGCAGCAGCCAAAGCAAACCGAAAGCCCGTCAGAAGCATTGGCAAAAGGGCGCGATGCGTTGGTAAAACGGGATCTGCAGTCAGAAATAACCAAACTTAAGGGGCGAAAGGCCAGGCTACAAAGCCGGCGTGATATCGAGATTACAAAATTGCGTCGTTCTAAGCTTCAAGGGAACAATAATCTGGCTGGTGCGGTATGGGAAAAACGTGTTTCAAAAGAAATAGCGGCAATAACAGCGAAGTACGATACCGACATTCGCACGGTAGATCGCGAGATCGACAGATTATTAAAACAATTAAGAGACCTTTAAAAAAGTGCTTTGCCGTTTTTTATCAGCAGGCTTGGGGTCATTGACGACAGCATCCACAGCATTGCCGCCTTTTCTTAATATTTGCTCAGCAACCAGGGCACCATACTGGTCTGGCGAGGCAACTGCTGCCTGACCGTTGAGGTTTGCCTGCACCGGGGCAATTTAAATTATCAGGTAACCTTCATTTTTTCCGGACACATTTTAGTAACAACGCAAAGTATCAGGCACAGATAACAGTCAGCATAAACTTGACGCAATGCTATAGCCTGAACTAAACCTAATGATGTTTTATATTAGTCGTTTATCAGACGATAATTTACCGAAATGTGCCAGAAAATCGTTACAACCGATAGTAAGGGATTAGCCGGTGTCAGACACTTATTATATGGACGAAAGTAACAGAATCGTTGCTGGGCGTTTTAGCCAACAAACTAATCCGCTCCTGGATTTATTAGTCACGATGCCAGAGAACAGCTGGCAGAACATCAGACAAAATACATTTCAGAGCGCCTGGCTTGAACCGGAGCTACGGCCGCCTTATTTGAATGGTAAGGCAAGCCCGGAACCACTAATCAGAGCCTGGTCGGGTTTTGCATACGATAGCAGCAGGCACTGGCTGGTGCTATGGGGCGGAGGCCACGCCAACACATCTGATAACACGCCCTATATATTCGATATGCTTGTGGGCAATTGGTTTTATGCTTTTTTGCCATCTGATTATCATTCATTAAACTCGGATAATCACGCGCCAATATGTGGTGGCTTTCGTCAACCATGTTCCAGCCATGTTTATGACAATAATATCTATTTGCCACTACTAGACCGCTTCTGCACTTTTGGTGGGGCGCAGCACGGTGATGGCGGCTATTTAAAATTACATGATCCCGCAAATAGCTACGTTTATTTACGCCCGGCCGGTGCCTATTTGCTTGACTTAAACCAAGCTGGGCAAGGTCTGGTAGCGGGCGGCACGGGCGACAACCCAAAATCTGGCAGCTATAGCGGGGTTAACCTTGCCGGAGCAGATGCCTGGCAACTACGTGACTGGTTTGCGACTGGGCAGTCTGCGGCATTCGGTTCTGCCATTAATACCCGAACTTGCCACACTGCATATCGGCAGGAAAACGGACATGATGTGATTTACGCAACCAGAACATCAAGCACAACTAAATCATTATATCGTATCGAGTTTCATTTGGATCCGGCCGCTGACGTTATCAGCAGGGTGGGCCGCCCATGGAACGGTAATAGCGGCGAAATGCCAGCAGCACTTGATAGCCAACGTAACGTTTATGTTATGTGTAATAGTGGTACCGTAGCGGCCTTTGTATTCTGGGATTTGGATTATGCAGGCTCCACTAATAACGATCAACGCGTGCGTTACGACAGTATTGCCGGGGACATTAACGACTTTTTCAATGATGAGCACAGAACCCGGATGGGTATAGATTTTAGTCAGCAACTTGAACAGTTTGTATTATGGGGCAACGGTGGCCGTTTGTACTATCTTACGCCTCCTGCTGGCAAACCAACATCAACGAATGGTTGGCACATTGAGCGGGTGGAACCGACAGGGTCGGCAAGACCGATGACCCGAGATGAACTTAATAACGACGGTGGTAGCGGTGTCGGTATATTTGGAAAATGGAAGTACGCGGCCGACTTGGGCTGCTTTATTGGGCTGCAGCATGCACTGAATGGGGATGTTTGGCTATATAAACCCAGGAACTGGGTTGATCCGAGAACTTTGTCATGAGTTTGCTTTTCAACGGCATTAATCAGTATGGCCAGTTTCAGAATGAAAATATGGCGCTTACAAATGGTGCCATCGGTATCTGGTACCACTATCAGGCTGGGCCAAATGATCTGAACTATTTGTTGTCAACTGGAGGTTTAAGTAGTTCGACAGTCAACATCTGGTATTCATCTGGCGGCAATAATGCCGGAACAATATCGCTTCACCGCGGCAGTACCTTTGGCAATAAACTAACTATGCCGAATGATTTTAAAAGTGGCTCAACACCTTTCTTAATAATCTGGGAGTTAAGTGCCAGTAATAATTATCTGTGGTTTTGCAAAGCGGGTGGTAGTGCAGTACGCCAATATTGCGGAAGCGCTAGCGGACTAGCTGGCGATGCCAACTGGAATCTGATGCGCAGGGGAGATGGTAACGCTAATCGGTATGCCAGCGGGGTGCTGAATCAGTTTTTTAAAATAACGACTACGACAGTGACGCCGCTTACAGAGCAGCAAGTTGAAAATTTAGCTAATGAGCTGGATCAACCACAGAATTTGAATAATGCCGATATCGTGTTCTTATTTGACGAGGGTGCTGGTACTACGGCCACTGATGTCATCCGAAATGAGGTCATGACGTTGCATGGTAGTCCTCTGTGGCAAGGGGGGGCTCCTGCACAGGTGCCTCAGGGGCAGGTCACTTTTGGTAGTATTTTCACTACCAGTAGCACTGCTGAAGTGAATTTCAGCTATTCTCTAACCGATCAAACAGGTTTTGAATATCGGCTTAACGGAGGCTCAGCTTATGCAACCAGCAGACCTGTTGGCCTTAGCGGCTTGGCGGCTAACACAAGTTATAATATTGAAGTTCGCGCAATTAACGCTATGGGAGCAGGCGTCTGGTCTGCAGAAACTTCTTTTTCTACCGACCCGACGGCTAGCTGCGCCAGCTTCAGCAGCGCACCATTGCGTGATAATACCGGTCAGCTGCTAGCTAACCAGGTTTTGGAATATGTGGCGCTTTATGATCCCGTTAGTGGTTCGCTTGTGACACGCGTAACCAATCTGAGTACTGATAGCAATGGTATATTCACCTTGGTTTCCGACGAACTCAGCGCCAATAATCAATATCGGGCTGATTGGAAACTCGCTAACGGTGCCAGCCGCATGCCACTGGGGACTGCTTTATGACGGAGCAGTTATGAGCGACTTGACGAAAAGCTGGCTTAGCGGCGAGTTACACAACGGCTGGACCAGCTCGGCTTATTTTGGTTTAGGTATCGTGGCTGAGCAAGTGCCCGCTAGCGGTGAAAATGGGCCATCGCTGCTTTACAGCGACGCATTGCTGCACCCAACGGCTGAACTGCGCTACGAAATCAGCCAGCCACCGGTACATGGTAACTTGAGCGTATTCGAAGACGGTAGCTTTATTTATCAGGGTGATGGTACAGCAGATAGTTTTACCTATCAGCTTTTCGTAAACGGCGTTGCTAGTGGTTTGCATGTTAAAACATTACTACCCTATCAATCTTGAGCCGCTATAAATCAAAAAAGCCGCTAAGCAAAACTTAGCGGCTTTTTGGTGTAAATTTAATGGTCGGTACGAGAGGATTCGAACCTCCGACCCCTTCACCCCCAGCGAAGTGCGCTACCAAGCTGCGCTACGTACCGACGTAGGGCGTATCATAATGATTCCCCGCCAGAAAGCAATGCTCGATGAGCTAACTGCAGCAATTTTCGCCAGTTGGCGGTTCTCAACCCAAATTAACCCGAGGTTCAGCCAGAATGTTGTTAACTAAGGCCACTAACATCGAGGATAATATAATGAAAAAAGCATTTGTAGCAGGTGCAGTTGTTGCTGCCATTTCAACATTAACCGCATGTGGGGGGACGTCGGAGGATCAGCCACAGGTGGTCCAATTTAGCCTGGGCGTCAGTGATGCGCCGGTAAATGGTGCCCGGGCAGTTATGGTGTGTTTTAATGAAATTGAGCTAACCGGCAATGGGGTAGGTAACCAGAGTTTCATTATTGGTGATGACAGTGTTGCAGCCGAAGCGAACGACAAATGTCGCAACGATCAGGGCAATATTATTCCAAACACCCGCGGTATCGATTTATTACTGCTCGATGGCGCTAAATCGGAAGCACTGGTTAGCGGTGCTGAGTTTACCGCCGGTAACTACGGCCAGTTGCGCCTGGAAATAGCTGAAGGCAGTTATGTTGAATTAGAAGATGGCAGTCGCGTGCCACTTCGCGTGCCTTCAAATGAGTTAAAACTAGGTGGTTTGACGTTATCTGCCGGCGGCACTTTTAGTTATACCTTAGAATTTGACCTGCGTAAGGCCATGGTAAATCCGGTTGGGCAGGCTGGTTATCTGTTGAAGCCTACTGGACTACGGTTGGTGGATAACAGCGAAATCGGTCATATAATTGGCCAGGTTGCAGAAGGTATTCTGATAAATAATAACTGTACCGTGGCACCAGCAGATGAGGCCGTGGCCGTGGCCACAGTTTACTTGTATCAGGGGGCAGACAGGCCACTAGCTGAATTGTCCGATAACGGTGGTGATAAAACCTATCCACCTTATGCCAGCACTAATGTCTATTTTGATGGCGTCAGTGAGTACAACTATAGCATTGGTTATGTTGATGCTGACAGTTACACCGCAGCCTTAAGCTGTGATGTAACTGACGATCCTGAAGCTGTTGATGAGATAAACTTTTTGCAAGCTGAAAATGTGATTATTCCCGCCAGTGCCACACCAGTGGAGCTGAACTTTGTTGATTAAGTGACATTACGCTAAGAGTATTAAATAACAAAAGGGTTATGCGGCAGTATTTTACATGGTCGTTGAGCCCTTTTACATAGCCACTATTTCGGTGGCTTACTACTATTTCCTCATTTTTATTGCTAGCATAGCCATCTTTACGTCTCTGGGCTTATGCCGTGCTGTGGATCCCTTTTACCTTGCTGGCTGCGTTTATGCAGGCCTGGCGCAACGCGTTTCAAAAGCAATTAAGCAAAGAAGTCAACGTGGCAGGGGTAACTCTGGCGCGTTTTATCTGGGCATCGCCATTGGTCGCGTTGTATTTATGGGCGTTATACCAGTGGCAACCAGCGCCTTTACCCCAGCTTAACGGCAGTCTCGGGGGCTTTATTATTGGTGCAGCGCTGGCCCAAATTCTGGCCACCGGCTTAATGGTCAAACTGTTTATGCTACGCAATTATGCTATTGGTGCGGGCCTGGCAAAAAGTGAGGCAGTGCTGGCAGCTGTACTTGGCGTGCTGTTTTTCAGTGAAACACTCACGCCACTGGCGTGGCTGGGCGTGGCGCTGGGTGGCGGTGCGGTGTTTTTATTAAGTGGTGCCAGCTTACGTCAGTTGTCCTTACCGGTTATGTTGCTTGGCCTTGGCTGCGGCCTGGCGTTTGCGTTGACATCGCTTTGGGTACGACAGGCCAGTTTGGTGCTGGGGTTGCCATTTCCTCACGGCGCGGCCTGGGTATTACTGCTGGTTATTATTTTACAAACGTTTCTGCTGGTGCTGTGGTTAAGTATGAAAGACCGGCTAACCCTAGTAGCATTATGGCGGCGGCCTAAATTAACCTTGCTGGTTAGTGTATGCAGCTGTGTTGGCTCTGTTGGCTGGTTTACCGCGATGAGCCTGGAGTCAGTGGCGCTGGTGAAAACCCTTGGCCAGGTTGAAGTACTATTTATGTTGCTAATTTCAACGTTTGTGTTGAAAGAAAAGCTGGTACGAAATGATCATCTGGGCCTGGTATTTATTGTGCTGGCTGCCATTTGCGTTATGTGGGCCTGAACGAACTGTTTTAGTGGTGAGTTTGCGCTTCAGACAGAAAAAATGCGTTCTGTGCTGGTGAAATTTTGCTAACTCAGTAAAATAGGCCGCTGTTTTAACTAACCGAACTGAGTACTAGTGGAGCAGGATCCTTTTGCCGACATCCGGCCATATCATGATAACGAAGTAGCGCCTGCTATCGCGCGCCTGATTGCTGACCGTGAGTTTATACAGGCCATCTTACATTATCGTTTTCCGCGTTTATCCGGGCCTTTTGGTTGGTTGCTGTCACCTTTGGTGCGGCTGTGGTTAAAACGACGCTGGTCCAGATTAAAGTCGGTTAAGGCAGTGCAGTTGCAGGTTGCTGGCTTTATGGACAGAATGATTGCCAGTACCACTGATAAAGTTACCTATTCAGGTCTTGAAAATTTAGATCCGACCCAAACCTACTTATTTCTATCGAACCACCGCGACATCGCTATGGACCCGGCACTGGTAAACTGGTGTTTACACCAGCAAGGCTTCGCCACGGTGCGTATCGCTATTGGTGACAATTTATTGCGTAAAGCCTGTGCTACAGAGCTAATGAAACTCAATAAAAGCTTTATTGTAAAACGCGGCGCCAAAGGGCCGCGCGAAATGCTGAAGAACCTTACTCAGCTCTCTGCCTATATTAAACACTCGCTGGATGAGCAGCATTCTGTCTGGATTGCCCAGCGCGAGGGTCGGGCAAAAGACGGCAATGACCAAACTGATCCAACCATTTTAAAAATGTTTTATATGCAGGGAAAAAAACAAGGCCTGAGTTTTAGCGAGTATTTGCATAGCCTGAATATCGTGCCGGTATGTATTTCCTACGAATACGACCCGTGCGACACCGATAAAATAAATGAGCTGTGGCAGAAAAAAACTCTGGGCAACTATCATAAAACAGAATTTGAAGATATTGACGCCATTATAAAAGGTATCGTCGGTTACAAAGGTAAAGTTCATGTCGCTTTTACCAGTCCGTTGCAGGCATTACCTGATGATCCTGATGAGGCAGCTGCCGCTATCGATCAGCAGCTTTGGCAACATTACCGCTGCTATCCCATCAATGCATTGGCCGCGGGTATTGCCAAACCTGAAGCAACCGAAAAAGCCATTGAGCAATGGCAGCAACGACTGCAGAGCGTTCCGCCCGGAGCGCAGGAACTGATGACAAAATTGTACGCCACTCCTGTGGTTAAAAAACAGCCATAATGGGCTATCTTCTTAGTGTTACCGTGCTTTGGGCTTTTTCGTTCAGCCTGATAGGGGTGTATCTGGCAGGGCAGGTAGACCCGTATTTTGCCGTGTTAACCCGGATACTGCTGGCACTGCTGTTATTCAGCCCGCTGCTACTGCGTTATCGTTTTGCTGCTCGGCTGGTCTGGCCGGTAATGGCGTTTGGTGCGGTGCAACTGGGTGTTATGTATCTGTTTTACTACCAGTCTTTTTTGCTGTTAAGCGTGGCAGAAGTATTGGTTTTTACTATTTTTACCCCTTTATACATAACGTTGTTGCATGATCTGCTGGCAAAACGCTTTAACCCCCAGTTTTTTGTTGCGGCACTCATTGCTGTGCTGGCGGCAGCATTAATGCGTTATCAGTCGGTAAGTGTACAATACTGGACCGGCTTTGCCGTAGTGCAGGGTGCTAATTTATGTTTTGCAGTTGGTCAGGTCGGATACAAAAGGTTTATGGCGTTGCATCCTGCGATTAAACAGCATCAACTGTTTGGCTGGTTTTATGCCGGGGCGGCACTGGTGGCAGTACCTGCCTGGCTATTGCTTGGCAGTGCTCAGTATCCTGTGACCAGCGTGCATTGGGCCGTGCTGTTGTGGCTGGGCTTAGTCGCCTCTGGTCTTGGCTATTTTGGTTGGAATAAAGGAGCGACTCAGGTATCCAGTGGCATGCTGGCAGTGATGAACAATGCGCTGATTCCGGCCGGTCTACTGGTTAATATTATCATCTGGCAGCGCGATACAGATTTAGTGCGCTTAAGCATTGGCTGCGCTATGATCGGTTTTTCAATCTGGTTATGCCGCAGGCCAGCCAGGCAGGGAGGTTAAGTGGCAAGACAAGTACAATACACCTTTAAAGGTACCAGCAAAGTTATCGCGTTTAGTTACGATCGTTTTGTTGATTTATACGAGGCAGTGGCCGCGGCAGAAGGCATCGATTTAACCAGCTTTCTGGCGATGGAGCAGCAGGTTGCAAAAACTGCGAAAGACAAAGCCGCCATAAAAAACTTCCGGCAACAGGCCTTTACCAAAATGGGTTTCAGCAACATCATTTTTCTGCGAGACGAGCCCTGAGAACCATGTTCAGCCCACATCGGCTATGTTAGGCTTCGCCAATATATATAACAGGAATTGAATTATGAAAATTACCAGCAACTTTGACAGCGGAAACATTGAGATAATTAAAGCCGATGATCCGGCTGACATTCAGTTGGCCATTCGTAAAGATAATAAGTCAGATTTTTACCAATGGTTTCATTTTCGGTTAAATAGCCCGCATCCGCAACTGCACAAAATTACCATCACTAACGCTGCAGGTTCGGCGTACCCTGATGGCTGGCAGGATTATCAGGCGGTTGCCTCGTACGATCGTCAAACCTGGTTTCGGGTAGAAACTGAATATGATGGTAAAGCGTTAACGATTAATCATTACCCTGAAGCCGAATCGGTTTATTTTGCCTACTTTGCGCCTTACAGCTACGAGCGGCATCAGGATTTATTGCATCAGGCGCAAAATGATTACAACTGCCAGCTGGTTGATTTGGGCGAAACGCTCGATGGTCGTGATATGAGTTTACTGGTGGTTGGTGAACCGGACGATACTAAAAAGAAAATCTGGATCACCGCGCGCCAGCACCCCGGGGAGACCATGGCAGAATGGTTTATCGAAGGGCTGCTGGACAGATTACTGGATGAAGATGACGGCGTAGCCCGCAGTTTGCTGGCAAAAGCGGTTTTTTACATCGTGCCGAATATGAATCCAGATGGCAGTGTGCGCGGAAATTTGCGCACCAATGCGGCTGGCGCCAACCTGAACCGCGAATGGCAAAACCCGACACTGGAACACAGCCCTGAAGTGTATCTGGTACGCCAGAAAATGCTGGAAACCGGCCTGGATATGTTTCTCGATATTCATGGCGATGAAAACTTGCCGTATAATTTTGTGGCCGGTGCTGAAGGGGTACCTTCTTACAATGATCAAATGCAGCAATTGGAGCAAGACTTCAAAACTGCATTATTAACGGTTACCCCGGAATTTCAGGTGAAATACGGTTATGACAAAGATGCACCGGGCCAGGCCAATTTAACGGTTGCCACCGCCTGGGTAGCTGAGCAGTTTAAATGTCTGGCTTATACCGTTGAAATGCCATTTAAAGATAACGCCGATTTACCAGATGAGGCTTTTGGCTGGTCTGATATTCGCTCAATGAAGCTGGGCCAGGACAGTTTAAGTGCCATCTTACAAGTAGTGGACAAACTTCGTTAAGGTAACAGTAATAAGGTAAGCAAAGTATTATGGCCATTATTTCCTGCCCGTACTGTGGGCAACGTATCTCTGATAAAGCCGCTAGCTGCAGTAAATGTGGCGGCGATCTTACCAGTAACACGCCGGAGCAACTGGCAGCTATCGAACGGGATAAGAAAAACCGTAAAATGCAATCACTGATGAACCAGTCAATGCTGGCAATGGTATTGTTTTTAGGTGGCTTTGGCATTTTGTACTGGTGGCAGCCAGTTAATCACAGCTATAACCAGTATTTATCCAACGCCGCGATTGGCTTCGGATTTTGCTGGTACGTGGTTTGCCGTGCCCGAATTATTTTATTAAAGCGAAAATAACCCTATGGATTTTAAAGCCCTGGTTAGCGCAATGGCGCCTGAGACCTATCAAAAACTGGCTGATGCCGTTGCCACCGGGCGCTGGGCCGATGGCAATGTGTTAACTGAACAGCAAAAAGCCCAAACGCTGCAACTGGTACTGGCATATCAGGCCACGGTGCTCAAATCAGACGAATTATTTACAGTAGGCGCCGACGGTCAGCTGATCCAAAAATCGAAAGCTGAACTTAAGAAGCAATTTAATAATGATGCAATAGCAAGGTTCGGACACGATGATATTTAAGAATTGGTTTAAACCGAAGTGGCAACATCCAGACCATGTTGTGCGCGAGCAAGCTATTGCCAGCCTGTCTGCCGGCCAGCGCGAGCATAAAGAAATTTTACACGAGCTGGCATTTAACGACAGCAGCGAAGTGGTTCGCCGCAGCGCGCTGGAACACCTGAACGATTTCTCATTGTGGTGGCAAGCCAGTAAGCAGGACAGTAATGACCGCCTGCGTCAGCAGGCAGAGCAACAACTGCTTCTGATGCTGTTAACACAGCAAATTAGCAGCCAGCTAAAACGCCAGTTTATTGCCCAGTGTAACCGCACTACCTTGCTGGAGCAGTTGGCCGAACAGGAAACTGACGCTGAAATTTTATTTATCGTATTGCAGCGCTTAAACCGGCCCGAGCTTAATGCAAAAGCGCTGACCGGCACGGTACTTACCATTGCCCAAAAACAGCAATTGCTGGCGCAACTGGATGATTCTAAACAGCTGGAGAAACTGAGCAAAGTGCTCAGTGGTGAACTCGCTCAACAGCTGGAGCAAAAGTTAACCTTACTAACTGAACAACAGCAACGACCGGCAAAGTTACGCAAAGAAATCACCTTACTATTGGCCCGGTTAAATGCGTTGCGCGAGCGTTTTAGCGCGGCTGAGATCCCGGCGCAACTTACCGAATTGCAAAGCGAGTGGCTGCACTGCTCTGCTCAGCTAGGCTGCCTGCCGGTGGCGGAAGCGGCTGGGATCAGCGATAAATATCAGCAATTGATTGAAAAACTGGAAAGCTGGCTGGCGCCACAATTACAGCAGCTGGCCCTGGCTCAGGCTGAAGCCGCCCGGCTGGCAGCAGAAGCGCAACAGGCCAGACAATTTACCGAGGCACTTGGTCAGGTAAGCAGTCAGTTAAGTGATGCTTTAGCGATTGTTGATATCAGTACGGCACAAGCTGTGGGCGAGCAGCTGAACACGATTGCCGAGCAGATAACTCAATCTAACCAATTAAATGAGGCGCAGCGTCAACGCTTATTGCAGCAGCATAGCACGCTGGCAAATCAGCTAACCCATTTACCGCAAACTGCTGAAAAGTTAAGTCAGGCGTCGCGTTTAGTTAGTGATTGGGCGGCGCAGCCGGTGCCAAACGATCCGGCTGAGCTGGACGCCGCAAAAGCGCAATTGCAAGCGTATAAACGTCACTGGCGCGATATTACTGCTAATTTACCCCTGGCAGTACCCGAACAAGTGGTGGCAGCAAAGCAGCAATTACAGCAACAATGGCAACAGGCCCTTGCTGATGCTAACAGTCAAGCTGAGCGCGCAGTGCGACAGTGCCGTAGTAAAATTGCCCAGTTCAAACGACTGGATCAACAAGGCCGCTACAAAGTATTATTTGGTTTATTCAAGGGTATCAGCGCCGATTATGCTGCGTTAAATCAGGCTGAACACCAAAAGCTGGCTGCAGATTACCAGTTGGCCAGTAGCCGGATCAGCGAACTGGCAGACTGGCAGGAATATATTGCAACGCCTCGTAAACAGGAAGCTCTGACGCACATGCAGCAGCTCGCTCTGACTGAGCCAACTGATATTCCGGCACGGGCTGAGCAGGTAAAACAAGCCCGCCAGCAATGGGGCAGTTTTGGTAAAGCCGGCGCTGAGCAGGACACTGAATTAAATACCGCCTTTGATACTGCCTGTGAGCAGGCCTATGCGCCATGCCGGGTTTATTTTGCCGAACAGGATGCCATAAAAGCCGCAAATGTAACGGAGCGTGAGCGGATCATTGGTGAGCTGACACAGTTAGCTGCAGCGCAACCAGATGCTGCAACCCTGGAAAGTGGTTTAAAATCCCTGACGCAGGCCTGGCAGCAAGCCGGACCGGTTAAGCGCCAGGACTATGTTAGCCTGCAGCAACGTTTTCAAGCAGCACTGAGCGAGCTGAAAGACAGGGCTGCTGAATTTCAGCAACAGGTTGCTGAACAAAAACAAGCACTGCTGAATGAAGCTAAAGCCGCCGTGGCGCTTAGCGATAGTAACCAAACCAGTAAAATACTTAAAGAGCTGCAGCAGCGCTGGAAACCGCTGGGCTATGCAGGTAAAAAGCTTGATCAGCAACTCTGGCAGCAGTTTCGTAAAGTCTGTGATGATTTCTTCAGCCAGCGCCAGGCAGTTTTTGCTGAGCAACAACAACAGCAGCTAGTTCAGGAGCAGGCACTGAGTATTGCGCTAAGCGAAATTGCGCAGGCAGTGCAAGCGTTAACCCCTGCCAGTAGCAGTAGCGAGTTGCAGGCAATAAACGAGCAATTGCACCAGCTGGATGTTGGGGTCATTGCCACGGCGCGCAAGCAGCGGGACAATTTGCGCCAGCAATTACAGGCACTAATCGAGCAACAAGCCAGTCAGGTTGCACAGCACGATCTTAACACGCTGTTTAGCTGCTTAGATCAGGTCGATTGCAGTAGCGATAACTGGCCACAGCAATTTAAACCACAGCCTGAACTGGCAGGTGCCCTGGGGCTTGATCGCAAGGGGTTAACGCAGGCAATGGAAATCATCAGCGAGGTATCAGGTCCTGAGCGCGAGCGCACCGAGCGTCAGCAGGTGCAACTCACCTTGCTAACTCTGAAACACAACGCGGGTGAAGTAACCGACAAACACAGTCTGTTAAAACACTGGCTGGCTTTCGGACCTGTGGCTGAGGCCGAGCTTCCCTTGGTTGAACGGCTAAAAGCACTCTTTCTGGGGCGCTAAACGCCCTGATTTGTTAGCTCGCCGCGTAAGTTCTGCTGCATTTTCTTACGGATCTGGCTGGCATCTAACGGCTGGCTCAGCAAGTAATGCAGCTTAGTCAGCGTGGCTTCCAATGTCATATCATAGCCGCTAATTACGCCACTGGTTTTCAAGGCATTACCGGTGGCATAACCATCCATATTTACCTTGCCTTTAAAACATTGGGTACAGTTAACCAGGATCTGGCCACGTTCAGTGGCACCCTGTAATACCTTTAGTAACTCTGGCCGCTGTGGAGCATTACCTACCCCGAATGATTTTATGATGAGTGCCCGCACTGGCGAATGCAGCATATTACTGATCACGTCAGTACTGATCCCCGGATACAACGTGACCACACTAATTGGTTGCGGAGTGATGGCAGCTACCTGTAAATCCGAAATCTGCCCTTCGACCGGGCTTACCTTACCTTCGATCAGATCGATATTAATGCCCGCTTCAAGCAAGGGTAAAAAGTTTGGCGAGGCAAAGGCATTAAAACCATCAGCATCGGCCTTGGTGGCGCGGTTGCCGCGAAATAGCTGGTTGTTAAAAAATAATGAGACCTCAGCAATAGGGTAGTTAGCGGCCAGGTATAACGCATTTAATAAATTAACCTGACCATCAGAGCGCAACTGTGCCAGCGGTATTTGCGAGCCGGTGATAATAACGGGCTTTTGCAGGTTTTCCAGCATAAAAGACAGTGCTGATGCGGTATACGCCATGGTATCGGTACCATGGAGCACGACAAAGCCATCGTAGTGCTGGTAATGTTGCTGAATATCATTGGCAATATGTTGCCAGTGGGCCGGTGTCATGTCAGAAGAGTCGATAACCGGGTGATACTCATGAATGTCAAACAGTGGCATATCGGGATGAAAGAACTCTGGCATTTTTTTTACTGTTGCCGATAAAAAACCCGGTATCGGCACAAATCCCTGGCTGGATTGCTGCATACCTATAGTACCACCGGTATAAGCGACATAAATACGTTTTCTGCCTGAGGTCTTTTGTTCATTTGTGTTGTTCATTAAGGCAACGATCCCAAAAAAAATGCCCGCAAGATGGCGGGCATTGTAATAGAGATTGGGGTATCTGTCAGTTAATGCTGCAGGTTACACAGTACGAATAAATACCATTTGGATCATTAAACTGGTTCAGAATAACAAAATCCTTACGCAAATGTTTGCCTACCCGCTGCAACATCAACTGTTCTGGCGAGGCTTGCACCTGCGGTAACCAGCCATTGGCCTGCGCGGTGCCAAACAACTCTTTGAGCATTTGCTCGGTAGGGGTTAGCTCCTGGGTAATTACCTGAACATCATAGTTATCCAGGCCTGCTTTCTCTGCAGCTGCGGCAACAGCATCGTCGAAGGTGCCCAGCTTATCTACCAAGCCCAGCTCAAGCGCAGTATTACCTGTCCATACCCGGCCTTGTGCCACGGCATCAACTTCAGATATTGACATATTGCGGTTGCTGGCCACCATGGTTAAAAACTCGGTATAACCGCGTTCAATCAGTAGCTGGAAAATATCCTTTGCTCTGTTATTCAGCCCCTGATAAAGCGGTAAGCCCGAAGATAAACCTGCCAGTTCAGTGGTGCCAACACCGTCAACATTTAAGCCCAGTGCACCTAAAGAGTTCTCAAGAGTATGCAGCAAGCCAAAAATACCTATTGAACCGGTAATGGTAGTAGGTGAGGCCCAGATTTCATTGGCAGGAGCTGCTATCCAGTAACCCCCTGAGGCGGCAACTGCTCCCATCGATGCGATAACCGGTTTGCCGGCTTCACGCAGCAGGGTAATTTCCTGGCCAATTACTTCAGAAGCAAAGGCACTGCCGCCGCCGCTGTCAATTCGCAATACAACGGCTTTCACTTTATCGTCGTAGCGCGCTTTACGCAGTAATGCCGCGGTTGAATCACCACCTATAGTTCCAGCCTTAGCACTGCCATCGACTATCATGCCGCGTGCGACCACTACCGCCACTTTCGACGTTAACGGATTAACAAAGTTAGTGTTGGCAATGGCGTACTTGGCATAATCAGCAAAACCCACATGGTTATAAACATGTTTATCGTTTTCACCAACAATATCAATTAGCTTCTGCCGGAACTGTTCCAGGGTTGCCAGGTTATCTGCAAAACCGTTATCGACAGCATACTTGGCGGTGTCACCATCAGCGGCCTGTAATTTCTGGAATAATGCTTCGTAGGTTTCATCAAAGTTACTGATGGCAAAACCACGGCGGGCGCTGACATCTTGCTTATAACTATCCCATAGGCCAGATAACCAGGCAACATTAGCTTCTTTGGCTGCTTCAGACATATCACTGCGTAAAAAAGGTTCTACAGCAGATTTGTAAGTCCCCACCCGGAATACATGAGTATTTATTTTCAGTTTCTCTAAGGCGTCCTTATAGTACATCGGGTAGCTGCCATAACCTTCGAGGATCACCGCGCCCATTGGGCTTAAGCTGATTTCATCGGCGTAGCTGGCCAGGTAATACTGAGTCTGGCCGTAGTAGGCACCGTGGCTGAACACTTTTTTACCAGCGGCTTTAAAGTCGTCAATGGCGACACCCACCCGCTGCATTTTATCCAGCGAGGCAGCGCCCAAACCGGATACATCAAGCACCATCGCCTGGATCCGATTATCAGTAGTGGCCGTTTCTATCACTTTAACCACGTCCGATACCAGGATCTCTGGTAACTCTTCGCCCGCACCCAGACTTTCATTTATTGCGCTGGCAAAGGGGTCAACCCAGCGCTTCTCTTCTACCAAATCGCCATTCAAGTTAAGGACCAGGGCGGCCGTATCGGCAATTTTTACTTCGTCTTCACCACTGAACATGGCAACCAACACAATGGCGACGATAAAGATAAACAGCAGATTAAGCACAACGGCTTTGAAGGCTTTAAAAACCTTCCAGATAGCGCCAAAAAAGCGGCGTATAAGACCTTTTCGTGGTTCAGACATAGTAAATTCCTGTATAGATTACAAAATAGTATTATGGTAATCCTGCTATGCTAACCAATTTGCCGACAAAGACTAAATGCAATTTGTAAGTAAATGTTTAGCACTTGCTATCGATAGCCAAAGCGGCTACATTCTTCCTATTTAACAGGTACGACCAGAGAGGCTGCGGTGGCATATCAAAAATTATTACAACCACTGGATTTAGGTTTTACAACCCTGAAAAACAGGGTGATTATGGGTTCGATGCATACCGGCCTGGAAGAAGAGAAAGATGGCTTTGCCAAGCTGGCGGCATTTTACGCTGAACGCGCCAAAGGGGGCGTGGGCCTGATTATTACCGGCGGCATCAGCCCCAACTTTCGCGGTAATCTGGTGCCGTTTGGCAGCCAGCTTAGCCACTGGTGGCAGGTTAAAAAACATTGTCAGGTAACTGCAGCGGTGCATCAGCATGATGCCAAGATTTGCTTACAGCTGCTGCATGCCGGTCGTTACGGTTATCATCCTTTTAATGTGGCGCCGAGCAAAATTAAATCGCCCATTACCCCCTTTAAGCCTGCCGAGATGTCAAAGCGGCAAGTCACCGGCACCATTAAAGACTTTGCCTATGCCGCGAAGCTGGCAAAAAAAGCCGGTTACGACGGGGTTGAGGTAATGGGCTCGGAAGGCTATTTAATTAATCAGTTCGTCTGTCAGCGCACTAACAGGCGTCAGGATGAGTGGGGTGGCAGCTTTGCCAACCGCAGCCGCTTTGCCATTGAAACGGTAAAAGCGGTGCGCGAGCAGTGCGGTAATGATTTTATTATAATTTATCGCTTGTCGATGCTCGATTTAGTGGAGGACGGTAATACCTTTGAAGAGGTTATCGAGCTCGGTAAAGCGATAGCAGAAGCCGGAGCCACTTTGATCAATACCGGTATTGGCTGGCATGAAGCCCGGGTGCCGACCATTACCACCCGGGTGCCGCGCGCCGCCTTTAGCTGGATCACCGAGCGGGTGAAAAAGGAGCTGAGCATTCCGGTAATTGCCACCAACCGGATTAACGACCCACAGGTTGCGGAAGATATTCTGGCCAACGGTCAGGCCGATATGGTGTGTATGGCACGGCCGTTTTTAGCCGATGCCGATTTTGTGAACAAAGCCGCTGCTGACAACGCCGATTTAATTAATACCTGTATTGCCTGTAACCAGGCGTGTCTGGACCATGTGTTTCAGAACAAAAGGGCCAGTTGTCTGGTTAACCCCAGAGCCTGTTATGAAACCGAGCTTAATTTTACCGCTGCCGCAATACCGAAAAAACTGGCGGTGGTCGGGGCGGGCCCTGCTGGTTTAGCCTTTAGTGTGTATGCAGCGCAGCGTGGCCACCAGGTGCACTTGTTTGATAAATCGCATCAAATTGGTGGCCAGTTTAACTACGCCAAACAAATTCCGGGCAAAGAAGAGTTTTATGAAACCCTGCGTTATTTTGGCCGGATGCTGGAATTACATGCCATTAAGTTACATCTAAATTCTGAGCAAACCGCCGAATCGCTGGCAGAAGCAGGTTTTGATGAGGTGATCCTGGCAACCGGTGTATTGCCGCGCGATATTGCCCTGCCAGGGCAGGACCACCCAAAAGTGCTGAGTTATGTCGAGGTACTGCGTGACCATAAGTCGGTCGGTAAAAATGTTGCCATTATTGGTGCCGGCGGCATTGGCTTTGATGTGGCTGAATACCTGACTGAAGAGCATTCGTTAACGTTGCAGCCTGATGCCTGGTTAAAAGAGTGGGGTGTTGATAAAAGTTATGCAGGCCGTGGCGCTTTGTTACCCAGCAGCTTGCCAGTGCCGGCACAACGAAAAATCTATTTAATGCAGCGTAAAACCAGCAAAGTGGGCGCAGGTTTAGGTAAAACCACCGGCTGGACCCACCGCGCGTCGCTGAAGAATAAAGGCGTCGAGTCGATGGGCGGCGTTAATTATCTGCGGGTAGATGACAGCGGCTTGTGGCTGGAAATTGGTGGTGAAGAGCGTTGTCTGGATGTCGATAATGTTATTATCTGTGCTGGCCAGGTACCGCTACGGGAATTACAGCAAGGCTTAACCGAGCGTGGCATTACTAATCATCTGATTGGCGGCGCCGATGTCGCAGCAGAGTTAGACGCAAAACGCGCCATCCGTCAGGGCGCAGAACTGGCTGCAAGCATTTAGCCGCTTACCTTTTTCAAGCTTGGCTGCTTTCTATTGATCAAGCCGCACCAACATGGTGCGGTTTTATTTTGTCATCTTGCTGTAACCCAATTTTCGTTTCCCGCCGTTAAAATCTATTGCTGGCCATGGTATGGCGAAAGATCACCGACTTAAGTCTGATTTTGCTATTGGCAAGTCACTTTTCTGGTGCTTTATTTGTTAATGCTGCTATCGTGGTATTAGATCTATATATACAAAGTCATTACAGGGAGTCTTTATGTCAGGTGTGTTAACCATGGTACTGGCCGGAGGCGAGGGGACCCGTCTGGCGCCGCTTACCGGCATTCGCGCTAAACCGGCTGTGCCATTTGGCGGAAACTATCGGATTGTCGATTTTGTTTTAAACAACTTTGTAAATTCTGACTTATTGCAGATTTTTGTGATTACTCAGTTTAAATCGCACTCGCTAATGAAGCACTTAGGCCGCGCCTGGCGGGTAAGTGGCTTAACCAACCGTTTTATCGACCCGATACCGGCCCAGATGCAAACCGGTAAACATTGGTATCTAGGCACTGCTGATGCCATTTATCAGAACCTGCACCTAATTGAAGGCCTGGATCCGGAGCACGTTTGCGTATTTGGTGGCGACCATATTTATAAGATGGATGTGCGGCAAATGCTCGATTTTCACCGTCATAACAAAGCCAAGCTTACCGTGGCGGCGATACCGGTACCGGTTAGTCAGGCCCATGAGTTTGGCGTTATCGAGGTTGATGAGCACGGCAAAATGATTGGCTTTGAAGAGAAACCGAAAAGCAATCCGAAAACCATTCCGGGCCGGCCGGATTTTGTGCTGGCGTCGATGGGTAACTATATTTTTGAAGCACCGTGTTTAGTCGAGGTGCTCGAAGCAGATGCCAAAGTTGCTGACTCGAAACATGACTTTGGCCACAATATTATTCCGGGCTTGTATCCGCAGGGCGAAGTCTATGTCTACGACTTTTCCAGCAACCGTATTCGCGGCGAGTCAGAAAGCAGTGCTGGCTACTGGCGCGATGTTGGCACCATAGATTCTTACTATGAAGCCAATATGGACTTAATCTCGATTAACCCGCCATTTGATGTCTATAACCGTTACTGGCCGCTACGCAGCTATACACCGCCAATGCCACCGGCTAAGTTCGTGCATGATGAAACTAACCGCACCGGCCAGGCGATAAGCTCTATGGTGGCCTCGGGCTGTATTGTCAGTGGCGCTATCGTCTATCAGTCTATCCTGGGTTACAACGTCCATGTGCACAGTCACAGTTATATTGAAAAGTGTGTATTGATGGGGAACAACGACATTGGCCGGGGCTGTCGCATTCGCCGGGCGATTATTGATAAAGACGTGAAAATTGCTCCGGGCACCATTATCGGCGAAGATCCGGTGCAGGATAAAGCCCGCTTTCATATCTCACCCGGTGGAGTGGTCGTGATCCCTAAAGGGGCCAAGATTGGTTTTGATGACGTCTGAGTAAATAGCTAAGGATTTTGTGTTGCGTATTCTGTTTATTTGTAGTGAATATGAGGGGCTGATAAAAACCGGCGGGCTGGCGGATGCCTGTCGTGGCCTGGCCAGTAGCTTACTGGCGGCAGGCCATCAGGTTAGTGTAATTTTACCCAGATACGGCTCGCTTTATCAGGTACCAACCCGCGGCGAACAATCAGTGTTTGTTGATCTTGGCGGCAAGCGCTTTGGCTGCGCAGTGCGCCAGACTGAGGTTGCCGGGGTAACCGTGTATCTGGTAGAGCATCATGATTTTTATGCCAGAGCCCGGCCTTATGATGATGGCGCGCAGGGCTATCCGGATAACCCGCTGCGCTTTGCATTTTTCTGTAAAGCTGTACTCCAGTGGTGCACCACCCAGCCGGCATTTGATGTGCTGCATGGTCACGACTGGCAAACTGCACCGGCCGCATTTTATCTGGCAAATTACTACCGGCAGCAGCCAGAGCTTGCGGCAACACCTTTTGTATTTACCATTCACAATGGCGCGTATCAGCAGCAATCTGCGCCAGATTGGGCAGCGCAGCTCGATTTACCCTCGCATGGCAACAGCGTTAACTTTTTACAGATAGCGCTGCAGTATGCGACGAAAATTAATACTGTCAGCCAGGGTTATCGGGACGAGTTATTAACGGAACCGGCAGCTAATGGCCTGGCAGCCTGGTATCAACAGCGCAGGGAAGATTTCAGCGGCATTTTAAATGGCTGTGATTACCAGCTGTGGAACCCGGCGACCGACACTGCTTTGCCGGCAAACTATGATGCTGCTGATTTAGCGGGTAAAGCAACGTGCAAACAACAGCTGCAGCAACAGTACCAGTTAGCCGAAGCCGGCTTACCGTTAATGGTTGCCGTTAGCCGGGTCACCGGCCAGAAAGGTTACGATATAATGATCCCGGCTCTTAAGTATCTGCTGGCTAATTATCCGTTGCAGGTTATCGTAGTTGGCAGCGGTGAAGCACACTATTGCCAGCAGTTGCATCAGCTAACGGTAACGTTTCCGGATAAATTTCGTTTTATCGAAGGCTTTAATGAACAGTTAGCCCATCAGGTGGAAGCGGCGGGGGACTTTTTCCTGATGCCAAGTTTATTTGAGCCTTGTGGCTTAAATCAGTTATACAGTTTACGTTATGGCAGCTTGCCACTGGTGCGGTTAACCGGCGGTTTAAAAGATACTGTTGTACCCTGGCCTGATAATAAGGCAACTGGCATCGGTTTTGTTGAGCCCACTCCTGAGGCGCTGCTCGAAGCGTTGCGCCAGGCACTGACCCTGTATCAGGACAAAAGCGCCTATAAAAAAGTGCAGCAGTGTGCCATGGCCCAGAATTTTAGTTGGACAGCAGCCTTTGAGCAATACCTGGCGTTGTATCAGCAGGCGGTTCAGACGTTAGTGAGTAAGCAATAACCGGTGATATCGCTGTTAAAATCGACATTGTGGCCAGTGACTGAGCAAACAGCTCGCTAAACAAATTTTGACATGTGCTAAATGAATAAAGTTTGCTAGCCTGACAACAGAGTTATTGAAAGAGGTTGAGTTATGGATGCGTTGACGTTACTGACAACACGATATTCCACGCCACGGTTAACTGAGCCGGCTCCTGCTGGCGACGCGCTGGAGTTGATCAAAAGGGCAGCACTTAAAGTACCTGATCATGGTGGTTTGCGGCCATGGCGGTTTGTTATCGTTACCGGTAAAGAGCCGTTGAATCGGTTAGGCGATGTATTTGCAGAGGCTGCCATCGAAGATGCGCCTGGCATTTCGCCGGAGATGCATGAACGCGCCAGGCAGTTGCCACTGCGCGCACCCATGGTGATTGTGTGTATCGCCAAAGTTACCGAGCACCCGAAGGTTCCCGGTCATGAGCAGGTGCAATCGGCAGCCTGTGCGGTAATGGCGATGCAGCAGGCAGCGTTTGCCCAGGGTTTTGGGGGCATTTGGCGTACCGGCAGTTATGCTCAGCAAGATTTTGTTAAACAATCGCTTGATGTCGGTGAAGACGATGAAATTGTGGGCTTTTTATATTTAGGAACTGCAGCAAATAATGCACCGGCGCGTAATGATCCGGATCCGGAGGCGTTTTTTAGTTACTTTTAATAGCCACCAGCAGTAAAACGACAACGTAATAAAAAACAAACCCGCCAATGGCGGGTTTGTTTTACAGCTGCAACCAGCTTATTAAAACTCAGCGTTGCCAGGGGTACGTGGGAAGGCGATAACATCACGCACATTACCCACACCGGTAACATAGGAAACCAGGCGCTCAAAGCCCAGACCAAAACCTGCATGCGGCACCGTGCCATAGCGACGCAGGTCACGATACCAGCTGTAGTCTTCTTTATTCAGACCCATTTCATCGAGCCGCTTGTCAAAGTGCTCCAGCCGCTCTTCCCGCTGGCTGCCACCGATAATTTCGCCAATACCCGGTGCCAGTACGTCCATTGCGGCCACCGTTTTACCGTCGTCATTTAAGCGCATATAAAACGCTTTAATGTCTTTCGGGTAGTTTTGCATAATAATAGGTGCGCCGACATGCTCTTCTGCCAGGTACCGCTCGTGTTCAGACTGTAAATCGACACCCCATTCCACCGGATACTGGAAGCTTTTGCCACAGGTTTTTAAAATCTCAATGGCATCAGTGTAATCCATCCGCACGAAAGACGAGTCAACCAGCTTTTGTAAGCGGGTAACGGCTGTCGGATCGATACGCTCAGCAAAAAAGGCCATATCGTCGGCGCGCTCAGTCAGCACGGCCTTACAGACATACTTCAGCATATCTTCAGCCAGCTGGGCGATATCTTTCAGTTCAGCAAAGGCGACTTCCGGTTCAATCATCCAGAACTCCGCCAGGTGACGGCTGGTATTGGAATTTTCAGCCCGGAAGGTTGGGCCGAAGGTATATATTTTTGACATGGCGCAGGCGTAGGTTTCACCATTTAACTGGCCGGATACGGTCAGATAGGTTTCTTTACCAAAGAAATCTTCGCTGTAATCTACTTTGCCTTTATCAGTGCGCGGCAGGTTTTCCAGATCCAGGGTACTGACCCGGAACATTTCGCCGGCGCCCTCAGTATCTGAACCGGTAATGATAGGAGTACTGATCCAGAAATAGCCCTGTTCATGGAAAAACCGGTGCACGGCCTGGGCTAAGCAGTGGCGAACCCGGGTGACGGCACCCATAACATTAGTGCGTGGCCGCAGATGAGCATGTTCGCGCAGGTATTCCATACTATGTCGTTTTGGCGCCATCGGGTAAGTATCAGGGTTTTCCACCCAGCCAACTACAGTGACGGTTTGGGCCTGAATTTCAAAAGCCTGGCCCTGGCCTTCAGAGCGCGCCACTGTGCCATTTACGATAACTGAACAGGCAGTGGTTAAACGCTTTATCTCATTTTCATAATTAGCCAGATCTGACGGCACTACGGCCTGCACCGCATCAAAGCAGCTGCCATCGTGCACAGCTAAAAAAGAAATACCGGCTTTGGAATCGCGCCGGGTGCGGATCCAGCCTTTAACAGTGATCTGTGAACCGGTGTCGTACTTACCGGCCAACACATCTTTAACTACGGCATGCGTCATGCAACAAACTCCAGATGGTGTTATAACTAGGCTATATTTATGAAAGTTGTAATCATACTTTGCCAGAAGCTGAAAACAAGTAAAAGTTGGAAGGAAGCCAAAAATGACCGCATATAATAAGGCAGGACCGGATAAAGGCGGCCCGGACTTTGAGCGTAGGGAAGGACCCGACTTACTTCGCCGGGCATTTAAATATGTGGCCATTATTGCCTGGCTATTATTTTTCGCCGCACTTGTTGTCAGCCACTATGCCAGACCGGAAATGGATTCGGGTCTGGTACGTTATCTGGGGCTGGATATTCGTGATTATTGGCGGCCACGGCTCACCTTTTGGTTAGTGTATCTGTTATGGGGTAGTGTAGTCGTGAGTATGGTCAGTTTAGTACTTAACAGAATGCGTCTGAAACGGCGCAGCGATCATTTACATTTTAATATTATTTTGTTGCTGCTAAGCGCCAGTGGCATGCTGTTTTATATTTTGCGCTAAGTTTGCCCGAACATACTAACTGCAAGTCCGGGCCACTGTTACCATGGCACTTGTTAGCCTGGTTAACTGTGCCGCGCTGATAATAAACGGCGGCATTATATAAATCAGGTTGTTAAAAGGCCGGACCCAAACGCCCAGTTCAACGAATTGCTGCTGTAACCTGGCGACATCAACCTTCTGCTGCATTTCCAGCACGCCAATGGCGCCTAACACTCTGACATCTTTCACTGCTGGCAGCGCCTGACAAGGAGCCAGCTCTTGCTTAAGCTGCTGCGCCATTGCTGCTACCTGGGCAGGCCAGTGGTTCTGACGAATTAGCTCAACGCTGGCATTGGCCACTGCACATGCCAGGGGATTAGCCATAAAGGTCGGGCCATGCATTAAGCCGCCAGCAGCGCTCTGGCTGATACCCCGCGCGACTTCATCTGTGCAAAGGGTAGCCGCCAGCGTAATGTAACCGCCGCTTAAGGCCTTGCCTAAGCACATAATATCAGGCGTGACAGACGCATGTTCGCAGGCAAATAATTTACCGGTACGGCCAAAGCCGGTAGCAATTTCATCGGCAATCAGCAGTACCTGGTATTGATCGCACAAAATGCGGGCCTGGCGTAAATAATCGGGGTGGTAAAAACGCATGCCGCCGTAGCCCTGAACAATCGGTTCCAGAATAAGCGCAGCGATTTGCTGATGCTCTTGTTCCAGTAAAGCTGTCAATGGAGCCATGTCTGCCGGATTAAAGTCCGCATCAAAAGCACTTGCCGGAGGCGGCAGAAAAAAATGCTGGTTTAAAATGCCGTTAAACATATCGTGCATACCCTCTACCGGATCACACACGGCCATGGCAGCAAAGGTATCACCGTGATAGCCCTTACGCAGGCTGATCAGTTTGGTTTTTTGTGGCGTGCTACTTGCCAGCCAGTACTGCAATGCCATTTTAATGGCTACTTCTACTGCTACCGAGCCACTGTCGGCTAAAAACACTTTGGTTAATGCTGCCGGGGTCATCTCTACCAGCTGCTGACACAAACTGACGGCCGGCTGATGGGTTATACCGCCAAACATAACATGGGCCATCTTTTGTAATTGCTCAGTAACCGCAGCATTAAGCACCGGATGGTTGTAACCGTGAGCAGCGGCCCACCAGGAGGAAGTACCGTCCACTAAGCGTTGGCCATTTTCCAGAATAAGTTCACAGCCCTCAGCGCTGCTTACCGGATATACCGGTAGCGGTTTTAACATTGAGGTATAAGGATGCCAGATATGCTCGCGATCAAACGCTAAGTTAACAGTCATAAATCAATGCTCATAAAATAATCATTAGTAAAGTTTTTGTTGTGGTCGGCGTTGACAAGTTGCTACCGGCGGTTAGACTAGCCCAAAAACCGGATAACAACAACGGATACGCCCTTATGCAAGCTGTCACCGCTCAGGTTCGCCACAACTGGACTCTCGCTGAAGTTAACGCACTTTATGCATTGCCATTTAATGACTTATTATTTCAGGCGCAAACGGTGCATCGCCAACATTTCACCCCGAATGAAGTGCAAATTAGCACCTTATTATCAATTAAAACCGGTGCCTGCGCGGAAGATTGTAAGTATTGCCCGCAAAGCGGCCATTACAACACTGGTTTAGAACGTGAGCGCCTGATAGAAGTAGAAAAAGTACTGACTCAGGCCGCTGCAGCAAAATCGCAGGGCGCCAGCCGCTTTTGTATGGGGGCGGCCTGGAGTAACCCTAAGCAGCGTGATATGCCCTATATTATTGAAATGGTACAGGGCGTAAAAGCCATGGGCCTGGAGACCTGCATGACCCTGGGGATGCTGGATACTAGCCAGGCGCAAACGCTGGCAGAGGCCGGGCTGGATTACTACAACCATAATCTGGATACCTCACCTGAGTTTTATGGTGAAATTATTACTACCCGTACCTATCAGGATCGCTTAGACACCCTGAGTCATGTGCGCGATGCCGGCATGAAGGTATGCTGTGGTGGTATTGTTGGTTTAGGTGAAAGTGCTAACGATCGTTCAGCATTATTAATGCAGCTGGCCAACCTGCCGGAGCATCCGCAAAGTGTCCCCATTAATATGTTGGTTAAAGTAAAAGGTACCCCGCTGGAAAACGTCGAAGACTTAGACGGTTTTGAGTTTATCCGCACCATTGCGGTTGCCCGCATTATGCTGCCACAAAGCCATGTTCGTTTATCGGCCGGTCGCTCACGAATGAATGAACAAATGCAGGCGCTGTGCTTCTTTGCTGGTGCTAACTCTATATTTTACGGCGATAAGTTGCTGACCACCGATAACCCTGAAGCGAATGCGGATATGCAGTTGTTCGCTAAACTTGGCATTAAACCTGAGCAACGTGCTGACGTTTCGGACGAAGCACACGAGCTGGCGATGGCTGATGCACTAAATGAGCAAGCCAACCCCCCGCTGTATCACGCAGCGCAATAAGATATGTTGCAGACAAAACTGGCGCAGTTACATCAGGCTGTTGCTGAACGCAATGCTCAGCAGCTGTTGCGCCAGGCGGTAACCGTAGAACATTATAACGGCCGTTTAATTACCATAGGCGGCCAGCAGTATTTAAATTTTTCCGGCAATGATTATCTGGGACTGGCAACCGCCCCAGAGGTATTACAGGCCTATGCCGATGGCGCTCTGAAATACGGCGCCGGCAGCACTGGCTCACCGCTGATCACCGGTCAGCATACTATACACCGCCAACTGACCGATACACTGAGTGACTGGCTCGGTGTGGAGCGGGTGCTGCTGTTTTCCTCCGGTTTTGCTGCTAATCAAGCTATGTTGCAAGTGCTGGCTGCAAAATCAGATACCCTGTTACTGGATAAACTCAGCCATGCCTCGTTGATTGACGGAGCTTTGCATAGTGCGGCGAGCATGAAGCGCTTTGCCCACAACGATATAGACGCATTAGCAAAACTGTTACAACAAGCGCCACAGTCGATGGTCGTAACTGAAGGGGTATTTAGCATGGACGGTGACAGCCCTGATCTGGCTGCGCTACATAGCTTGTGTCAGCAGCATAAGGTGCCACTGTTGCTGGATGATGCGCATGGCTTAGGGGTTCAGGGGGCGGAGGGTCAGGGCAGTGCGCCGGCACAAGGCATCGAAAACAGCGAACTGTTTTGTCTGATGGCCAATTTTGGCAAAGCGCTGGGGGTGGCGGGTGCTTTTCTCGGTGCTGGCAAAACGGTGATTGATTATATTGAACAATTTGGCCGCCACTATATCTACAGCACCGGATTATCACCCGCACTGTGTGCTGCGGTGTTAAAAAGTATTGAGCTGTGTCGCAGTGAACACTGGCGGCGCGATAAGCTGCATAGCAATATTGAAAAATTCAGAATGCTGGCGGCAGATTTACCGTTGATGAGTTCAGGTACGGCTATTCAGGGGGTAATACTGGGTAGTAGCGAGCAGGCGGTGAATGCCAGCTCACAGTTAAAAAAATCCGGAATTTGGTTGACTGCCATCAGACCACCGACGGTGCCGGTTGGCAGTGCCCGGTTAAGAATTACCCTGAGCAGTCAGCATAGCGACGATGATATCGCAATGCTGGTAAAGAAGTTAAGGCGGTTATCGCTATGATGTCCCTGAATTCTCCGACAATAAACACCTCTGAGAGCCAAAGCGAAAACACGTTTTTAAAGCAGGTAGCTAATAGTTTTGGCAAAGCCTGTGATAGCTATCTACCTGCTGCGCGCTTGCAGCAGCAGGTCGCCCTGACGGCACTGGGTATGCTATCTGTTAATCGTAAAGATAAATTGCTCGATTTAGGCTGCGGTCCGGGTTGGATCCACCCAGAGTTAAATAACCGCTGCAATGAATTTTGCGCCGTAGATTTAAGCGCTGGTATGTTAAAAAAGGCGCAAAGTTTACATTTAGCAACGAACTATGTTCAGGCTGATGCTGCCGCACTACCGTTGAAAACCGCGCAGTTTGATGCCGTATTTTCCAGTTTAATGCTGCAATGGTGCCCCAGGCCTGATGCCGTATTTGCCGAGGCCGCCAGAGTGCTGGCGCCGGGCGGGCAGTTGATTATAACCACCCTGGTGCAGGGAACGTTAATCGAGCTTCAGGGTGCCTTTGCTACGTTAGATCAAAAGCCGCATACCCAGTTGTTTTTACCCGAAGCTGAGCTTATGAAAGCTGCTGCCAACGTGCCACAGGTAAGCTGGCATTTTAAGCAACGAAACTACTCACTGTTTTATCCTGATGTACAAAGCTTGGCGCGCGAGCTTAAAGCCTTAGGCGCCAACCAGGTTGCAGGACGCAGCGCAACCGGTTTAACTGGCAAAGGCTACTGGCAAAAGCTGGCAGCTGCGTATGAAAAGCACCGGACGGCTCTTGGGTTGCCGGCCAGTTATCAGGTGTTATTTATCACAGGAACCAAAAATGCCAGCTGATTGCTACTTTATTACCGGCACCGATACAGATGCAGGCAAGAGTTACGTCTGCAGTATGTTATTGCAAGGCTTTAAAGCGCTTGGTCTTGCAGCTGCGGGGGTAAAGCCAATAGCCGCGGGCTCCAATGATCAGGGGCAAAATAGTGACGCGTTACTGTTGCAGCGCCAGTCTGGTATCGCGTTACCCTATGATGTGGTTAATCCTATATGCTATCAGGCGCCGGTAGCACCGCATCTGGCGGCGATTAACGAGCAGCAGCCAATCAATGAAACAACACTAAACCAGGCACTGGCCTCTTGGCGGCAGTTACCGCTAAAGCAGCTGCTAATTGAAGGTGCTGGTGGCTGGCTATTGCCAATAAGCAATGAGCGTTATCTGGCAGACTGGGTGGCCGAGCAGCAACTGCCGGTAATATTGATTGTGGGGATGAAGCTGGGCTGTCTGAACCATACCATGTTGACCGTGCGGGAAATTGCCCGAAGTGGCTGTAGATTGGCTGGTTGGGTCGCCAATTGTGTCGACCCGGATATGGCGCTATTACAGCAAAATATTGCTGATTTACAGCAACGCATTGGTGCGCCGTGTTTAGGTGTTGTGCCTTATGAACCAGATGATCAAACGCAATTGGGTTTGACGTTAGTTGGAAATTTGCTCAGGACTTAAGGTCGCAATAGGGGCTAAGCTCGCCAACAGTATTCATGCAAGTTTCGTTACCGCTATCAGAACGCAGTCTATATCGTGAAAAGGTTAGAAGACGCGATCCTCTGCTCTGCTTTCGCTCCTGCTTTTTTTACGACGTTATTTTTAAACCAATAAGAGGGTTTGCCGGGATTCTGGAAATTTCTCATGAAAAGTATATT
>TARA_R100000656_G_scaffold125045_1_pt1 | contig 54321 bp, 53 predicted proteins | sample TARA_R100000656 | Tara Oceans TARA_R100000656 (sample SAMEA2622517) | marine metagenome | biome: marine biome (ENVO:00000447); feature: mesopelagic zone (ENVO:00000213); material: "saline water (ENVO:00002010), including plankton (ENVO:xxxxxxxx)" | depth 350 m
ATTTTAAATTGTCGTTAGTGGGTCAGTTTTACATTGCCGGTGACATACTGCTGCTGGGACGTCAAACGCTAACGTGTTTTTCCGCCCATGTGCTTTGCGTTAGGCATGAAAAACGACCAATGTCAGCAATGTGTTGCATCGATCGGTTGAATCCGTAGCCAAATTCAGTCGTTACGATTGCTTAACCATACCCATCCGCTCAACAGAATCGCACTGGCTGAGACCAGGCGCATAATAGTGCCTGGGACAAAATTGACAAAACCACCAAGATCCATAAACAGGAAATAGCCAGCGACGGCTCCGGCAGTTTCCTGTGAAATTGTCATGACTGCCGCCAGCATGTGTACCAAGTCCCAGCTCACTCAGAGGACAGCAGAAACTTTAAGCAGGCTATATTGTGATTTTTTCATCTGTCATTCTCATGTGTGACTTTAAATGCAACGGCGCCTATTGAGCTTGGCGAACCCGACGTTGGCGTAGCCCGGATAATTGGCTTCGGTAAGCAAACAAAACCACTCCAGACAACGCCCCCAGAAAGATGGCTGGGAATGAACCTGGGCCGAGCAAGAAAAGGTGCGCAAGCACCGCGCCGATCATCGTGCAAACGAGTAACGCAGCACCGTAGGCTTGCTTTCCTGGTGCAAACAAAAGAACAGCCGAACTGATTTCGATAATGCCCGTCAGGTAGCGGAACCACTGCCCGACACCAATAGTGTCGTAAGTAGCAACCATCATGTCGACGCCGGCTAATTTGGCGCTACCAGCAGCAAAAAAGGCAAACGCAAGGATGACTCTGATAAGGATCAGGCCGTAATGTTTAATTTTGTCGTTCATTGTCTATCTCCAGATTGGGATCAAGGTGCGATCGATTCGTTTATTAATCGTTTATAGGGCGTTTCATTGAGCGTTAAACGGTGCTCAGGATTAAGCAGTTGTCCGGATCCAACATCGAAATTTTCATATCTAAATCAGCTCACATTGGTTTGTTCAGGATGACAACAAGGTTAATACTGCTATAAAATTGCATCAATGAGCGATTTCGCTCGCAAGATGCGCAGAAATGCGACGTACATATGGACAGATGGCAAATCGTTAGAACGGCCCATTACTTGGCCAAATTGGGCACTATAAGTGCTACTGCGCACGAACTAGGGGTGCATCGAGCTACAGTCTTACGACATATTGATGCGTTGGAGGAGGAGCTCGGGGTAAACCTGTTTCAACGCCATGCGCGAGGTTATATTCCGACCGAGGCAGGCAAAGATTTGATGCAGGTAGTCAGTGCTACCGAAGACCACATTGGCCAACTGGTCGCCAGACTGAAGCAAAAAACGGAACCCTTATCCGGTGAGTTCATCATCACTTCGCTGGCACCGCTGGCATCTGTCTTGATACCTATCTTAAAAACTTACCAGGAGCTGCATCCCGCCGTTCAGGTGCAATACTTAACCAGTGAAAAACTCTTCCGCCTCGAATTTGGTGAGGCGCATGTCGCCGTGCGCACAGGCCCAAAGCCAGATTTGCCCGACAATGTCGTTATCCCTTTCGCAACTCACCGGATTTCACTCTTTGCACACACGGATTATCTTGCGCGGTACGGACACCCAACAGAGCCCGGCAATTTAGAGGGCCATAAATTTATCAGCTTTGCTGACCTGGTTCCTCGGGTGCCCATACACAAATGGATATTGAGTCACATCAGGGAGAGAGATATTGCGCTAAAAAGTAACGATGGTCAGGTGATTAAACAGGCCTTGCTTGATGCATTAGGGATAGGTTTCATGTTTCAACATGAAGCTAAGAAACACGCTCAACTGGTGGAGTTATTCCCGCCGCTCAAAGACTGGGAGGTGCAGCACTGGCTGGTTACCCATCGCGACCTTCATCGCAGCATCAAGGTACAGGCGTTTCTTGAAGTGCTTCGTTCTCAAACAGAACATGAAAAAGTGATAGATTAGACCATACCCCTCGTGAACTAAGCACAGGGGGCAATCTCTGCTATTGGAAATGTATTGTAAAATAGCACCTGACAACTCAGTAAAGCCGACTGCTGACACGTCGGCTGACTATACCGTTAGCTGATAAAAAGGATTTACTATGAAATTATTTTTACTGTTGTTAAATGTTGTTTTTCTAATTTTACCCGTATGTGCAAAAGAAGCCCCGAGTATCGACTACTGGGATAATATTAAAAGAACTGTTGCGGAAACAGGTTTCAACGGCACGATAATTGTTGGGCGTGGAGAGCAGATTTTTTTGCAGAAAAGTGTTGGCTATGCCGATACGGCAAAAACAATCCCACTTACCGGTAGTCACTTATTCAGTCCGGGTTCTGTCGGAAAAGAATTTACAACGGTTTCTATCATGCAACTTGCTGCAAAAAACAAACTGAAGTATCAGGACAACATCACAAAATACGTCGATGGATTGCCTGCATGGGCTAATAACATAACGATACAGCATATACTCACTCATACTTCTGGTTTGCCGGATGTGCAGTGGAAAAGGGGGATTAATACTGCCGATGCTATTCAGCAGATCCAGCAGGGAACATTGGCTTTTGAACCTGGAACTGGCTACAAGTATACAAATTTTAATGTCGTGGTTCGTGCGCTGATAGTCGAAAGTATCACTGGACAGCGTTATGCAAAATATGTCGCTGATACTATTTTCAATGTTGCGGACATGACGGGCGCTTTTCACCAAACTAAAGATGATGAAACATACAGAAGAGGTGTGGTATCAGGTGATTATCCTACAAATATTACTGGATTAACGATTTATGTAACGCCGCTGGACTTGTTTAAGTTTGAAAATGCTTTGTGGAATGGTTCATTGCTAAGTACAGATCAATTGAAACAGGCATTGCCTGGTGATAGTTTGTCGGGGCAGACGAACAGAGCTTACTTTGATTTTGGCAAATTCTTGGTCGATGACAATGGTTCTCTGGTTTCCTGGGAACATGATGGTTCAAATCCCAGCCACCACACGATTAAATACCATGATTTCATCTCCGGAAATATATTTATTTTAATGTCGAGTGATGGTAACAAATCGACGTTATACAAACTTCTGAACGAACTTAAGGTTTCAACTTCGGAAGAAATTAAAACGGCAAATTTAAAAGCTAACAAATCAATGCAGCCGACCGCTGAAACGTCGGCTGACTGAAGCATTATGTGAATATACGGGATAGAGTCCTGCTTGGAGGCCGGTAATGAGAAGAGACAGATCAATAGCTCTCTGCCACAGCGATCTTAAGCAGTCTGCTCTATATTTTGATGTGGTGTGTCCATCAAGCACAAATTTGTGGCACGAAATTTCACTATTGCATGATCAGCAGGATGTTAATTGTGAGTTGTTGTTACAATCACTAATGGGTAAAAGATCTGTATTAGACAGAAAAGAGTACTTTTCTAGTAATCCATTTGTTGCTACGTCTGGTTATATAACCGATGCTCTGACTACAATCTTAATAGAAATTATGCACGAAGGCATTGTCGAGAAAGCGTTTAAAGACTCTGTTCATTCGATTGGTGAAACTACGATTAATCCAAAATATGAGCCTGAAGAAAGTCCTTCTTTACTTTTAACTTCAATGCGTTTGGTAGATGTAGAAAATTTAACATGGCAGAAAATAATTGCATTGAGAGAAGATCCTGCAGCTATGGCTAGTCTAAAGGATCTTAGAAATATGGTTTTTGCAGATTATAATAACAAGCCATTTTCATATGTTGAAGATCAACTTTTCAAGCGAATAGAAAACCATGAGGCAGCGGTGAAAAAATGGGGTATGGATACGTTTGAGACTTCTATCGAGCTTATTCTTTCGCATAAAAATTCAGCGGCACTCGCCGGTTTTGCGTCGACCATTTTTGGGGCGCCAATAAGTTCTGCTATTCTGCTGGGCGCTAGCGCCACTTTAGCAAATGTTGGATTTCACTTAAGAAAAAGGCGACGTGAAAAGCAACAGCTGATGAATTTAGACCCAATTCGATATATCTTTAAAGTTAGGAATTTAAATGAGTAATGCAATAGTTTGAGAAATTGTGAGGTACCAATATAGATAACAATGCCAGTCAAGGGGACGGCATTCGAAGACGAGAACGGTGGTGATATTTAGACCCGCTAAGGATTTAGCAAAAGCAGCAAATTTTACTCTATCGAATATGCGGTCATATTATGCACAACACTCTGTAGATTGGGATGAAGCTCAGAGTATTTAAAAATAGCCCGGCCGTTCATTTGTATGAGCGACAAGGGTTTGCTGTAACCACGGAAGATGAACGGTTTTACTACATGAGCCGTGCCATCTCCTGACAAAAAATATAATCGCTATCAAAAACGCGCCCGTTGGTCGCTCGGCTCGCAACAAGCTGCCCGCTGTTTAGGCGGTAAGTCAATATTTAATAGTATAAGGAAAATATGATGACAATGACGTTAAACGGAGTATTTCAAATTGCTGGGTGGGATGAGAAACCTTACTTGGAAAATGACGATGGTTCAAAACAAAGCCAGGCGATAATCAACCAGCGCTACAGTGGTGATTTAGAAGGTTCAAGTGACATTCAATACTTAATGTCATATCAAACTGATGGGGCTGCCATCTTTGTTGGGTTTGAGACATTTTCAGGCACAATTAACGGTAAAACGGGCAGTTTTGTTCTTCAGCATACCGGCAAATTTGAGGCAGGAGTTGCGACTAGCAATTTTAACATTGTACCAAAATCCGGGAAAGAGGGGCTGACAGGGATCTCTGGCAAAGGCTGTTTTAAGTCTGGTGAAAATGGACAAGCAAAGTACCAACTTACTATTGATGCCTGACAAACACCACCAGAGCGCCGCGTTACGGCTCGGGTAACAATAGGTTGCTCGCTGCTCAGGCGGCCGTTCTGCTCAGTTCTTTAATTGCATTATGTATTCTGCTTTAGTTTGGTTTGGCCTTCGGCAAGCAAGCAACAAGATATTCAGGTTCAGATTACGCGGCAATGCAGCAATAAAACACTTGATTTACAATCAGCTGCAACAATACACTCAGGTTGCAATAAAATATACACGATATTCTGAGCGCAACTTGCAGCCATCGACCTGTTGAATAAGTTGTAGCGTCGGAGCTTAAGGTATTGTTATAAAAACAACATGGAGAAATTATGGAAAACAATATAATCCAATTTGGAGGTCAATTTTTTGTTGGCTTAGGAACGTTAGCCCTCATAAACTGTGTCCTGGCACAGGGTAAGAACAGAAGCGGACTGCTCTGGTTTTTCATTTCATTCTTTCTGGGGCCAATAGCAACATTTTTGCTGGCTGTTCTGGACAAACCACAAGCACAATAAAAGCTGGCCTGCTGCTTACTTGCAGCCAGGGTAGCCATGTGGCGTGGTAAATTGAGCTTTCTAAAAAATCGTCACGTAGTTAAACCAAACAAGGCGTGTTAAAAATGGATTCAGTAACATTAAGCGACAAAGAACCGGTCGGCGTTAAACGTAGTATGGTTGTCAGGGTAATTGCAGCAATATTTTGGTTTATAGTAACCGTGCTGATAGTGCACATGATTGTTGGTGGGGTTATCGGTGGTATGGCTGGTGCAGAAGTTGCGCCGGGAAAGACGATTAGTGATTCTTATAATGCAGGTGCCGTTGCAGGACAGCAAGCCTCAATGCAGTTTATGAACGCGCATGGCGGAAAAGTTTTCCTGGCAGAGTGTTTGCTGTGGTTAGGCCTGGTGATTACCGGAAAGTACCCATGGGTTTCAACGTTTAAACGCTAAGCTTGCGCATCACTTTCACCGTTGAAGTGCGCTGTGGTGGTAGCAGCGCAATCAACCTATCCTGGTGAACCTGCAGCAGTGTTGCCTGACGGGGTTATAGATGATTGGTATTAAGACCTAACTGGATGGAGGGCGTTATGGAGCAAACTACCGCTTCATTTACCCAGACTGGATTGGTTTTAGCGGCATTTGCGTTAATATCAGCAGTATTAAGCTATTTGTTTGTCGCTAAAATTTTAATTCCAAAAGGTATGGCAAAGACCAAAGCGATAATAATTGGTAAGGCCGGCACCATGCTGTTATTTATGTTAGCCTCATTTTTCTATCTTTATTTCCGCTATAGCTAGGCAAAGGTATCTTTGACTATGGTTTTACATATCTACAACAAACTTCCCGCTGGCATTCGGCACTGGTTACGTATTCTGGGTGCTACCAGCCGCTACTGGCTGGGCAGTCAGGCCTTTATTTACGCCGCCGCGCTGGCGTTTTTCACTGTTTTTTCTATTGCGCCGATTCTGGTGGTGGTGGTCGCGCTGGTGGGGCTGGTCATAGGCGAGAGCGCGGTGCAGCAGCAATTGTTTACCCAGCTTGAGGGTACACTTGGTCCGCAAGCTGCCGGTGTAGTGCAGACGGCTGTAGTTAACTCGCAGATTGACCAAAGTGGCATCTGGCCGGCCTTGATTGGGATCCTGGCTACTATTGTCGGGGCCACCACGGTATTTGCCCAGATGCAGCAGTCGCTGAATCAAATCTGGGATGTGGCGCCTCGGCCATCGAAAAGTAACCTGTGGATCTTTATTAAAAGCCGTTTGCTGTCGCTGACCATCATTCTGGCGATTGGCTTTATTATGCTGGTGTCATTATTATTGTCAGTGGCGCTGCGCAGTGTTATGGCCTACGCCGAGGGCTGGCTGCCGGTACCCGGCTGGATGATGGTGGGCATGGAGTTAGTGCTGTCACTTTTGGTGATCACCTTGCTGTTTGCGGCGATGTTTAAAATTTTGCCCGACGTGCTGCTGTCGTGGCGGGACGTGTTGCTTGGTGCTTTTATTACCGCGGTATTATTTACAGCAGGGCGCTCTCTGATCTCTATTTACCTCGCTTACACCGCAACGGCATCAGCTTATGGCGCTGCCGGTTCGCTGGCGTTATTGCTGTTGTGGGTTAACTATTCGTCAATGATCCTGTTATTCGGCGCCGCCTTTACCCGGGCGCACCTTGAAGGCAGAGGCAAGCCTATCCGTCCTAAAAGCACCGCAGTATGTGTGCAGCGCCAGTTGATCGATGAGGTATCGTCAGGTTAAGGCTTATAACATTGGCGGGTAGGAGGATAAGCAGGGTACAGCTTTAGTACACCTTTGAATATTGCCTGTTTAACGCACGACAGCTGTTAATTTTTCATAAACCGGTATGATGCGCGTCATTATTTTTAAGCCGCAGTTTATAGCGCAGTTAGCAGTTTGGGAAGTTCATGCCGTCTACTCTTTACGCCTCCGTTGTTACCATTTTATCTGTTATCAGTTTATTGCAAGGCTTGGTTGGCCAGGCGCAGGCGGCGGAAATTCCGACGTTGCTTCCTGCTACCGCGATGACAGTGGACGGCCGGCTGGATGAAAGCGTATGGCAGGATGCCAGCCGCATTAATATTAATTTTAATACCTTACCCACTGATCAGGGCGTATCGGATATTGCCACCGAAGCATGGGTGTTTGATGATGGCGAAATTTTGTATATCGGTTTTATTGCACCTGATCCAGAGCCTGAATTAATCCGGGCGTTTTACCGTAATCGCGACACTATCTGGAGTGATGATGTGGTTGGGGTAAAAATTGACCCTTACAACAACAAACAATTGGCGTATCAGTTTTTTGCTAACCCGCTGGGCAGCCAGGCAGATTCAATTGAAAACGCCCAGACCGGCCATGAATCGTCCAGCTGGGATGGATTCTGGCATGCTGCAGGCCAACTGACCGATAAGGGATATGTGGTAGAGATGGCTATTCCGTTTGCGGTAATGAATTTTCCACCCCAAGCTGGCCTGAAAACCTGGGCGCTGGAATTTGTCCGCTTTATACCACGCGATCAGCGGTTGCGGTTATCCAGTGCCAGAATAAGCCATGCCAATAAATGCTGGGTTTGTCAGATGCCGGCGTATCAGGGCTTTGCCAAGGCCAAAAGCAGCACCAACGTTATTATTGCGCCGTCGCTGGTGGCCGGGCGCAGCGAGCAGCGTAATGTTCATCAGCAACAAAGCTGGCAGGGTGAAAATAATGTTGAGCTCAGCCTGGATGGGAAGTGGGCGGTTACGCCTGACATTACCTTAAATGCGACGCTGAACCCCGATTTCTCCCAGGTGGAAGCTGATGCACAGCAGTTATCAGTCAATAATCCATTCACGTTGTTTTACGCCGAAAGCCGGCCGTTTTTTACCGAAAATGCTGACTATTTTGCCACGCCAACTAATCTGGTGCATACCCGCAATATCAGCGCGCCGAACATTGGCGCCAAGGTAACCGGCCGCACCGGAGCGCATACCTTTGGCTTTTTTGCAGCGGATGATGACAGCACCACCCTGGTATTACCCGGTAATCTGGGCTCCGATATTGCTGTAGTAAACAATGCCAGCCACAACCTGGCGGCGCGTTACAGTTTTGCCTATAACAACAGCATCAGCGTCGGTGCTATTGCTACCTGGCGCGAAGCCGCTGACTATTCCAACGGTCTGACCGGGCTGGACGCCAATATTCGCTTAACGGCGAAGGACACGTTAAGCCTGCAATGGTTGTACAGCGAAACGAGTAACAGCCAGCAACTGGCGCTGCACGGTGAAGCATTGCAGCGCTATGGCAGTGAGCAGCCATTAACCGGCCAGGCGTACCGGGTAAATTATCAGCATTCAGAACGCACCTGGCGCTGGTTTGGCCGCTATGATGCTCGCAGCAAAGGGTTCCGGGCCGACTTAGGCTTTATGCCGGAAACTGACTGGAACAAATTTACCACCGGTGGTGAGTACATCTGGTATCTGGCGGATGACAACCTGTTTAACCGGGTGCGTATTACCGGCGACTGGGACACCACCCATAATGCCGCGGGCGAATTTATTGAGAGCGAAACAGAAGGCTATGCCGGTATTTTCGGCCCGCTGGGCAGCTATCTGGAGCTGGGGGCGTATCAGCGCGAGCGGGTAGGGCTGCGCTTGGATAATACGTCGCTTGCTATCAGTGGCAATACCGAGCGTTTTGATGAACAGGGATTATCGTTATTTGCTGAGGTGTCGCCGGCCGCCGGGATGATGTTTTTCGCATTCTGGCAGCATGGCAGTGCACTTGATTTAACCAACAACCGTTTATCTGATCAAAACCGGGTAGAGCTGGAAGGCCGTTATTCGTTCAGCCGGCATCTGGAGTTGTCGTTAAGGCATAACCTGACCACGATGGATTATCAGTCGGCCCGGGTATTTACCGCTAACTTAACCGATATGCGGTTGACCTATCAGTTTTCAAACCGTAGCGCTTTGCGCCTGATTTTATTGTATACCGATCTGCAGCGCGAATTAGCAAACTATCAGCCACAGTGGCAGTCTGTGCTGGACGCCCGCAGCCGTCAGCTGAATAAGCAATTGCTTTATTCGTATAAAGTAAACCCGCAAACGGTGTTTTTTGTCGGCTACAGTGACGGCAGTTTGCAAGATGATGAGCTAAGCCGGATTACCACATCTGAGCGCAGTGCCTTTTTAAAATTCAGCTATGCCTGGCAGCTGTAACGCGGGCGCCGCTTACTGACAGCATGGCTGCCTCCGTTTGGCACACAATCTAAGCGTAGGCTACTTTTTTAAATATGACAGCACGATAAAACGCTGGCCGCCAGTTTGCTGTAAGATGCTGACCAGCATGAGGGAATAGTTACTAGCAGATTAATTCATCTTGGTCTGCAGCTTTACATTGAGTGGCCGCCAAGCCTTTGCTATACTTTCCGCCCGTCCTGATACCAATTCTTGCACACCCGTAGTAGCTCAGTGCTTAGCCGCTGGCAGCCCGGTATTGTTGCATTGTTGGTATTTTCTATTGATTAACATTGTCTCAGGGGTCTCATGACTACAAGATATATCTTTGTGACGGGTGGCGTGGTTTCCTCCTTAGGTAAAGGCATTGCAGCTGCGTCGCTGGCCGCGATTCTGGAAGCGCGTGGTTTAAAGGTTACCATCCTCAAATTAGACCCCTATATCAACGTTGATCCGGGCACAATGAGCCCCATTCAGCACGGTGAAGTCTTTGTCACCGAAGATGGTGCTGAAACTGATTTAGACCTTGGCCACTACGAGCGTTTTATCCGCACTAAAATGACCAAGTTGAATAACTTTACCCAGGGCCGTATTTACGCCGAAGTGCTGCGCAAAGAGCGCCGTGGTGATTACTTAGGCGCCACCATTCAGGTTATTCCGCACATTACCAACGAAATCAAAAATCGGGTGGTGCGCGGCGCTGAGGGTTACGATATTGCTATTGTTGAAATTGGTGGCACCGTCGGTGATATAGAATCACTGCCCTTTTTAGAGGCAATCCGGCAACTGGGTACTGAAGTGGGCCGCGAGCGCACGTTATATATGCACCTGACGCTGGTGCCTTACCTGGGCACCGCCGGTGAAATTAAAACCAAACCAACCCAGCATTCAGTAAAAGAGCTGCGCTCGATAGGGATCCAGCCCGATATTCTGGTCTGCCGCTCTGACCGGGCAATTCCGGCTAATGAGCGTGCTAAAATCGCACTGTTTACCAACGTAGAAGAAAAAGCGGTTATTTCCTTAAAAGACGTCTCGAGTATTTATCAGATCCCGGCCTTGTTAAAATCGCAAAGCCTGGACGATTTAGTTTGCCGGCGTTTTTATATTGAAGCTCCGGAAGCCGATTTAGTGGAATGGGAGCAGGTGCTGTATCAGGAGTCGAACCCGATGGGCGAGATCACCATTGGTATGGTGGGAAAATATGTTGAGTTACCCGATGCGTATAAGTCAGTTAATGAGGCATTAGGCCATGCCGGTCTGAAAAACCGGGTAACGGTTAATATTAAATACATTGATTCGCAAGACGTTGAAAGTAAAGGCGTGGCTATGTTGGCCGGGTTAGATGGCATTCTGGTGCCAGGTGGCTTTGGCGAGCGTGGTGTTGAAGGCAAAATAGTGGCCGCCCAGCATGCCCGTGAACAGGGCATTCCTTACCTGGGTATTTGTCTTGGGCTGCAGGTGGCGTTGATCGAATACGCCCGCAATGTTGCCGGAATGGCGGGAGCGCACTCTACCGAATTTAATCAAGCCACGGCATATCCGGTGGTGGGGTTAATTACCGAGTGGCTGGATGCAGCCGGCTCAGTAGAAACCCGTAGCGATGAGTCTGATTTGGGCGGCACTATGCGCCTGGGCAGCCAGAATTGTAATCTTGTTGAAAACACCAAAGCCCGTGAGATTTATGGCAAAGCAGTTATTCAGGAACGGCATCGTCACCGTTACGAAGTGAATAACAACTTACGGCCAAAATTAGAAGAGGCTGGGTTAGTGGTATCGGGGTTGTCTGCTGATAATCAACTGGTTGAAATGATAGAAATTCCGTCTCACCCGTTTTTTGTGGCCGGCCAGTTTCACCCGGAGTTTAACTCTACCCCACGTGATGGTCACCCGCTGTTTCAGGCATTTGTCGCTGCGGCGTACAAATTTCAGAAAAAGCAACGCGTATAACTTTTGCTAAGCCGGGTGAGTAACCCGGTTTTTTCGTTTTAGAACAGGGGATTTATAGCATGTCTGAGATTGTAAAAATTGTCGCCCGTGAAATTATGGACTCGCGTGGCAACCCAACGGTTGAAGCCGATGTGTATTTAGCCAGCGGCGCGATGGGCCGGGGCTGTGCGCCATCGGGTGCCTCTACCGGTTCACGGGAAGCGTTAGAGCTGCGTGACGGTGATAAAAGCCGTTACTTAGGTAAAGGCGTGACCAAGGCGGTCGCCAATATTGATGGCGCTATTCAAGCTGCGTTAACTGGCAAAAATGCCTACAAGCAAGCTGAGATTGATCAGATCATGATCGATTTAGACGGCACCGAGACCAAAAGCAAGCTGGGCGCCAATGCCATTCTGGCCGTGTCTTTAGCGGTCGCCCGCGCTGCAGCAGCAGATAAAAAAATTCCATTGTATCAACATATTGCAGAGCTAAATGGCACCCCAGGTGTTTACAGTATGCCCGTGCCGATGATGAATATTATCAACGGTGGTGAGCATGCCGATAACAACGTAGACATTCAGGAATTTATGGTGCAGCCGGTAGGCGCCAAAACCTTTGCCGAAGCGCTTAGAATGGGTGCGGAAATTTTCCATAGCCTGAAAAAAGAGCTGCAAAAGCGTGGCCTGAACACCGCAGTGGGTGATGAAGGCGGTTTTGCACCGGATTTAAAATCAAACGAAGAAGCATTGACCGTTATTGTTGAAGCGGTAAAAGCGGCCGGCTATGAAATGAACAAAGACGTGACGCTGGCACTGGATTGTGCCGCCACTGAGTTTTATAAAGACGGTAAATACGTGTTAGGTGGCGAGAACAAAAGCTTTGATTCATTTGGCTTTAATGACTATTTAGCCGGTTTAACCCAGCGTTATCCTATCGTGTCGATTGAAGATGGCCTGGACGAAAGTGACTGGGACGGCTGGCAGGATTTAACCAATAAAATTGGCAGCAAAGTGCAGCTGGTTGGTGATGATTTGTTTGTTACCAACACCAAAATTTTAAGCCGCGGTATCGAGCAGGGTATTGCTAACTCAATTTTAATTAAGTTTAACCAGATCGGCTCGTTAACCGAAACTCTGGCTGCAATTAAAATGGCTAAAGATGCTGGCTTTACTGCGGTTATCTCGCACCGTAGTGGCGAAACCGAAGATGCCTTTATCGCTGATTTAGCGGTAGGCACCGCCGCCGGCCAGATTAAAACCGGTTCGCTGTGTCGCTCAGACCGGGTAGCTAAGTATAACCAGTTACTGCGCATTGAGCAGGAGCTGGGTACTAAAGCGCCTTATAAAGGCCGCAGCGAAATTAAAGGCCAGTAACGTCTGAGCCTGATGACGACAATACCCAAAGCCACCGTCAGGTGGCTTTGTTGTTTAAGTCTTATTGATATCAGCCAATACTGATTTGGGCTAAATGGCTCTGCAAATGCAGGTAATGTACGCTGTAATATTGCGCTTTGGTCAGGCTGCCAAAGGCAAAATGCGGCTGCAGAGCGCCTTGCCAGTCCATAAATTGCTGCACAGTGTAGATCAGTTCCCGCAGGGCAACGTCGTTAGGCAGGTTGGGTTCCAGCGCAGGGGCACCGGGAATAGCTTCATCCAAAGGGTGGTGCAGTTTACCTGTTGCAGCAAACGCATTGATCGCCAATTTACCTGCAGTGTATTGAAAAAAGGGCGAGTGGGCCTCGGGATAACCATAAATAGAATAGCTGACGCTTTGGGCGCAATGCTGCAAAACCTGGCTGGGGTTCCAGTTACCACTGCTCGTTAGGCGATCTGCTGGCAGCGCTTTTAATTGCACCAGAATGTCTGATAGCGGATAAGGTCGCAGGGTGGCGACCAGCTTAGCGCCCAGCACTAACGCGACAGGTGTCAGCAGGCTGGCTTTTATAAATTGACGGCGTTTCATAAGCTAGCGTTATAACTCATTTTTTAAAACGGTAAACTAGCATTTTTTGTGCGCTGAGCGCCACTTTTGCTTTTACAAGCGCCAGCTGATTGGCTAACATCAGCGAATGATAGAGCCTTACAGCAACCAGCCCCATTTCTGGCAGGTGTCCAGCGATAACCAGACGTATACCGAGCTATGTAACGCTTTATACGAACGCGAGCTATTACGCCTGGCGAATATGAACCCGGATCAGCTGCCGTTGTTGCAAAAGAGGCTGGCCGCGTTGCCGTTTTATATCCGCCGTGCTGCGGCCAACATTGTAACCTATCGCAGTGAATTACAGCTCGATAGCCAGAATGCATCCTGGTTTCACAAACAGCTCGGTCGCTGTCCGGCGCGCAAGCAACAGGCCGATCCTATCGCTAACTTTTACCAGAAAGCGGCTAAACCCGGCTTGATCGTGCCGGTGTATAATGAGCAGCTGACCCTGGAGCAGATTGTGCTTGATAGCGTGGATGAGGTGGATAGCGTAGGTGAGCGCTTACATTGTAACGAGCATGGCTGGTTTAGTTTTAACGGCACGCCGCTGCAACATGACAACGTCAGTAAATTTTTACTCAAGCCAAACAAAGCGATTATAACTGCCGCCAGCTGTGGTCATCAGTGGTTAAATAATGCCAAAAAAGCACCCAGAGTATTGAGTTTACGAGAATTATTGTTAACCAGTCGTTTAAACTGGCAAAATTTTGCCAAACCTTATCAGGCGGTCCGCGGCCTGAAATAACCCTGCAATGCATAATAATTGTTACCATGGCAGCAATTAGGGCTTTGCAGCGCCGGTGCAAGCCAGCATAATAAAGCTATTACTTCACCAGAAACTGGCTTATGCGACTGCTTATTGGAATATTGCTGATCCTTTTTTGCCTGCTGCAATACCGTTTATGGTTTGGTCAGTATAGTGTGACCGACTATTTGCAACGGCTGGACGAAATTGCCACCCAGCGTGCCAGCAATCAGGAACTGCAAAAGCGCAACCGGATGTTGCTGGCGGATGTGACAGATTTACAGCAAGGGTTAGAAGCAATAGAAGAGCGGGCCCGCAACGAATTAGGGTTGATTGGCGAACATGAAGTGTTTTTCCGGATAGTGCAAACCGAAGGACAACAGGATACGACAAAGGGTAAGCCATGAGCGCGTTGCCTGAAATGGCCATTGCCGCCGTAATACCCGCCGCCGGCGTTGGCAAAAGGATGCAGACGAACATCCCCAAACAATATTTAACCCTCAATGATAAAACGATTCTGCAACATAGTGTCGAGCGGATAAGCCGTCACCCCCAGATTAGCGCGTTGTGGCTGGCGCTTGATAGTGCGGACCCGTACTTTGACACCACCCCGGTAGCTGATAGCGCGATTAACCGGGTTTCAGGCGGCAGCGAGCGGGTGCACTCGGTACGTAATGCCCTCGCGCAAATTGACGCTGTCCGCTACCCCTGGGTATTAGTGCATGATGCCGCCAGGCCTCTGGTGCGACAGGTTGATATCAGCAAGCTGATTGCGTGTTGCTACCACGCCGGCCACGGCGGCATTCTGGCCAGTCCGGTGCGTGATACCATGAAGCGCGGTAATGCGGGACCTGCTGATACCCTTGTTGTTGCAACCGTTGAACGTGAACAATTATGGCATGCGCTGACCCCGCAATTGTTTCCCACCGCGCTATTGCGTGAGGCAATAACAGGCGCGCTTGCCGCGGGCGTTACTCTGACTGACGAAGCTTCTGCAATGGAATGGGCGGGCCAGAGGGTGTTGTTAGTAGAGGGCATGGCCGACAATATTAAAATAACCCGCCCGGCTGATTTAACCCTGGCGGCATATTTTTTAAAGCAACAAGATCTGGAGCAACACGATTTAGCAGCACCGCAGCTGGCACCACAACATCTGGAGTACCCAACAACATGAATTTTCGGATAGGTCATGGTTTTGATGTCCATGCATTTGGTGGCCCCGGCCCGGTAATACTATCGGGCGTTAAAATTGATTATGCAAAAGGCTTAGTGGCACACTCTGACGGTGATGTCGTCTTGCACGCAGTGGCAGATGCGATACTGGGCGCGCTGGGGTTGGGTGACATTGGTCATCATTTCCCGGATAACGATGCCAGCTATCAAGGGATTGATAGCCGTATTCTGCTTCGGCAGGTATTTACTGCGGCAACCAACGCGGGTTATCAATTAAATAATCTGGATATAACGATAATGGCGCAGGCTCCTAAAATTGCTCCCCATATCAACGCAATGCGCCAGTGTCTGGCCAGCGATTTAGCCGCTGAAGTGCAGCAGATAAATGTTAAAGCGACGACTACCGAGCAGTTGGGTTTTGTTGGTCGTAAAGAAGGTATTGCAGCAGAAGCGGTTGTGCTGTTGGTTAAGCAGCAATGAGCGAATTACCCGCACCTACCTTACCACAGTGGCAGTATTTGTATGGTAAACCTGCTATCACTGCCACTATCCGCAGTACGCCGGAACATTTTATTGTTGATGAGCAGCTGAATTTTCAGCCCAGCGGCAGCGGTGAACATTTGCTGTTACAGATTGAAAAGCGGGGCCAGAATACGCAATACATTGCCAGGCAGTTAGCCCGGCTAACCGGTTTACGGATGCGAGATATCAGCTATGCCGGTTTAAAGGATCGCCATGCCGTGACCCGGCAGTGGTTTTGTTTTAAATGGCCAATAAAACAAGAGCTGGCCTGGCAGCAGTGGCAGCTTGAAGATAGCAGGATATTGCAAGCGGTGCGTCATTATCGCAAATTGCGCTTAGGTGCCTTAAAAGCCAATCATTTTCAAATAACCCTTACCGAGGTTAGCGAGCCAGAAGCGCTGGTCGCCCGTATGCAGCTGATTGCAGCCGGCGTGCCTAATTATTATGGTGAACAACGTTTTGGTCGCGGCGGTGGTAATCTGACCCTGGCCAATGATTTGTTTGCCGGTGAGCGGATAGCAGATCGGCAAATCCGCGGGCTGGCATTGTCCGCCAGCCGCTCTTTTTTATTTAATACGGTATTGTCTGCACGGCTTGAACAAGGTTTATTTAATCAGGTGCTGGACGGTGATATTCTGCAGTTAGATGGTACCGGTTCAATTTTTCAGGTAGAACATGCTGATGACATCTTACAACAACGGCTGCGCGATGGTGATGTGCATCCCACCGCACCGTTAGTGGGAATGGATGGCGCTGTGGTAAGCCAGCAGGCAGCAGCGCTGGAACAGCAAGCGCTGGCGGCGCATCAGCAGTGGTGTCAGGGCCTGACAGAATACCGGCTGCAAGGGGCACGGCGCAGTATCCGGTTAGTGCCGCAACAACTCAGTGCAGCAGTAACCGGCGACAGTGTTACCCTGAATTTTGCCTTGCCGGCCGGTTGTTTTGCGACCAGTGTGCTGCGAGAATTAGCGTGTTATCGTGATGGCAGTCGGCCACTGAGCGATATGGCGTAACCCCGGCTTTGAATGGAGTAAAGATGCGAATTTTACTAAGTAATGACGACGGCGTTTATGCTAAAGGCATTCAGGTGTTGCAACAGGCATTATCCGACATTGCCGAGGTTACCACCGTCGGCCCGGATCGAAATTGCAGTGGTGCCAGTAATTCATTAACGCTACTTAATCCGCTGCGTACTCAAACCTTAGATAACGGTTTTATTGCCGTTAATGGTACGCCAACGGATTGCGTCCATCTGGCGATTAGTCAGCTGCTGGATTTTACCCCTGATTTAGTAGTTGCAGGCATTAATCATGGCGCTAACCTGGGCGATGACGTGCTTTATTCAGGCACTGTTGCTGCCGCAACCGAGGGCCGCCATCTGGGGTTGCCGGCGATTGCGGTGTCACTGGCCGGGCGTGAAGAGCAGCATTTTCTGACTGCGGCTCATGTTACGGTAGAGGTGATAAAAAAGCTGAAGTCGCATCCGTTGCCAGCGGATCAAATTCTGAATATTAATGTACCGGCTATTGCCCTTGATGAATTAAAAGGCATTATGGTCACCAGGCTGGGGCGACGCCACAAAGCAGAAACCATGAGCAGTGATACCGACCCGTGGGGACGGAAAATATATTGGTATGGGTCATTAGGGCCTGAACTTGATGCCGGTGAAGGCACTGACTTTTATGCCATAGCAAATGGTTATGCTTCTGTTACGCCGCTGCATGTCGATATGTCAGCATACAAAAGTATGGATACATTGAAAGATTGGTTAGCGGGGATCAAGTTGTAATATGGCAGTAGCAACAGCGCGAAGTGCCGCGGTATTAGCACAAAAATTGCGAACTGAAGGCATCAGCGACCATGAGGTATTGCAAGCCGTCTCTCAGGTGCCCCGTCATCTGTTTGTCGAAGCAGTATTAGCGCATAAAGCCTATGAAAATACCGCCCTGCCGATTGGTCAGGGCCAGACGATTTCCCAACCCTATATCGTGGCCAGAATGACCGAGCTTTTGCTGCAGGGCAAAGCACCGGGCAAAGTACTGGAAATAGGCACAGGTTCAGGTTATCAAACGGCAATTCTGGCGCATTTATTCAAGCATGTCTGTTCTGTTGAGCGGATCAAAGCACTGCAGTTTCAGGCGAAGCGTCGGCTGCAACAACTGGATTTACATAATGTTTCAATGAAACATGGTGACGGTTGGTTAGGTTGGCCCAGCAAAGCACCTTTTGATAGCATTATTGTCACGGCTGCTCCGACTGAAGTACCTGCTGCTTTATTGCAGCAATTGAGTGAAGGCGGCAGGCTGGTGATCCCGGTTGGCATAAAGGACCAGGTACTTCGGGTGTATCAGCGGAACGAAGATACGTTCAGCAGTACCGATATTGAAGCCGTTCGCTTTGTACCCTTGATACCCGGTGAGTTGGGTTAAGAATAAGTATTAAGGTAGTAAAACCAACCATGAAAAACTATCTACAATGGATTATTAAAGGCCTTGCTATGGGGGCAGCTGATGTTGTGCCGGGTGTTTCAGGTGGCACTCTGGCTTTTATTCTGGGTATTTACAGTCGGTTGCTGGCGGCGATCAGTGCGGTAAATATGACCGCCGTAAACCTACTGTTGCACGGCCGTTTTGCTCAGGTATGGCGGCATGTCGATGGCACTTTCCTGCTATGCCTGTTAACCGGAATTTTGCTGAGTGTTTTTTCTCTGGCAAATGTTATTGGTTATTTGCTGGAGTATCGGCCGGTGCCGCTATGGGCATTTTTTAATGGTTTGATTCTGGCGTCGTTACCGGTATTGCTTCGAAGTGTCCGCTGGTCGGCTCTGCGCCTGACGCTGTGTGGGGCAGGCGTGTTGTTTGCAGTGGCTATTGGCATGCTGGCACCGGTGCAGCTAAACCCGGCCCCCTATATGTTTTTCCTGGCCGGCGCACTGGCAATTTGTGCCATGATTTTACCCGGTATTTCCGGTGCTTTTATTTTACTGATCCTGGGCATGTATGGTCCGGTAATGCTGGCGGTAACCGAGCTACAGCTGGGTATTATTCTCTTGTTTGCCAGTGGCTGCCTGGTAGGTTTACTGAGCTTCTCAAAACTGCTGAACTGGCTGTTGCAACATCTGCATGACGCAACGCTGGCCTTGTTAATCGGGGTCGTTATCGGCGCGCTATACCGGATATGGCCATGGCAGCATGAACAGCAAATGATCAGTCCGTGGCAATATCAACACCAGGTTGGCAGCCATGATCTTTGGCTGGCAGTAGGTTCAGTGCTTGCGGGCATGATAATGATTACCCTGTTAATGAATTTAGAGCGGTTGTTTAATAACGCTGAAGCGGGAAAGGCTAAGGAGTAGCACATTATCCGGATCACCGGCCTGTGGCTGATTGCAATACTACCGGGCGTGCTGGTGACAGCACTGACTGGTTGCACCTCCAGCTCTGGTCCGGCACCGGTTACCACGCTGGAGCTCAGAGAAAACCCTTATCGTGAGCGCAACCGCGGTACCCTGGCCGCACGTCAGTATGTAGTGCAACGTGGTGATACCTTATATGCCATCGCTTTTCGGGCCGGGCTCGATGTGCGCACGTTAGCCAGCGGCAATAATATAAAGAGCCCTTATACTATTTACCCTGGTCAGGTTATCCAGCTTGACGTTACCACGGCGGTCGCGATTAAAAAGAACACCGCCGCCTCATCGCCTGCTCCAGCGACCCGTCGCCAGCCCACGCCTGCAAAACCTGCTACCAGCACACAGACGGCGCGCGCTACGAAGTCAACCCAAGCAAAATCAAATAGTTCAGCAAAAGCAGCTAAACCTGTTGCTTCGGCAAATCAAACACGTTATGTTCAGACTACACCATCTAAAAGCGGCCAAAAAACCGCGGATAATACCTCAGCTGGAAACAAGGTGCAATGGCATTGGCCAGTAAAAGGTAAGATAGTTTCTCAATTTTCCACCCGGGAGCACGGTAACAAAGGGATCGATATCGCGGGACGGGAAGGCAGTAGGATAAATGCCGCTGCAGAGGGCCTGGTGGTTTACGCCGGTAGTGCCTTACGCGGTTATGGTAATTTGATTATCATAAAACATAACGACGATTATTTAAGTGCTTATGCACATAACAAACGTATTTTGGTCGCAGAGCGACAACAGGTTGCCGCAGGGCAGCAAATCGCTGAAATGGGGACGACCGATGCGACGGATAGCCGGTTACATTTCGAAATACGTTTCCGGGGTAAGTCAGTTGACCCGATACGATACTTACCCTGAAATCGACAGAGTGTAACAATAAGCTGCCCTAATAACGTTGTCGTAATAAACAGAGATACCGTGACAATGAGACTAACCAGCAAGGTTAGCGTTTGAACACAAGTATGCAGGCAGAAAGGTAGCTTAGTCAGGCCCGACACCCGGCAGACGTGGGAGAAAGGATATGGGACTTAAGAGTGTTAAAGTTGTAGTGTCAGAAGCAGAAGTGAAAGAGGACGAGCTGACAGAGGAAGTAGCAACCCTGGACGAAGAGATGGAGCCAGATGTTGCAGAATTAGCGGGTGAAGAAGTGATACCCGATGATGTGTTTGCCAAGGATGATAGTCACAAAACCATGGATGCCACCCAAATTTACCTGGGTGAAATTGGTTTTTCTCCGCTACTGAGCGCTGAAGAAGAAGTTTATTTTTCACGTTTATCGTTAAAAGGCGATGCCGCTGCCCGCAAAAGGATGATTGAAAGTAACTTACGGTTGGTGGTGAAAATAGCCCGTCGTTATATTAACCGTGGCCTGGCATTACTGGATTTAATAGAAGAAGGTAATTTAGGGCTGATCCGGGCGGTTGAGAAGTTTGATCCGGAGCGCGGTTTTCGTTTTTCAACCTATGCCACCTGGTGGATCCGCCAGACCATAGAGCGTGCCATTATGAACCAGACCCGGACTATCCGGCTGCCGATCCATGTGGTTAAAGAACTTAATATTTATCTGCGCGCCGCCCGGGAGTTATCACAAAAGCTTGACCACGAGCCTACCCCGGAAGAAATTGCCGAAGCGCTGGATCGGCCGGTGGCTGAAGTGCGCAAAATGTTGAAACTTAACGAAAAAATAACTTCAGTTGATATGCCGGTTGCCGGTTCTTCTGAAAAGCAGTTGCTGGATGTGATTGCGGATGAAAAAGAGCAGGGACCGGAAGGCGAACTGCAGGATGAAGATATCCGCCATCACCTGGTGTTGTGGCTGGACGAATTAAACCCCAAGCAACGGGAAGTGCTGGCCCGGCGTTTTGGCCTGCTTGGCTATGAACCCTCAACTCTGGAAGATGTCGGCCATGAAATTGGCTTAACCCGGGAACGGGTGCGGCAAATTCAGGTAGAAGCACTGCGCCGCTTAAAAGAAATTGTTACCCATCAGGGGTTAAATATTGAAACCCTGTTTCAGGATTAAACACTGGTGTCATGAAAGAAGCAGGCGCCCAGGCGCCTGTTTTTTTTTGTTTGCAACCCCCTTATAACTATCAATATCCCGATCAGTAAATATCAGGATCATGTCACGTCTGGCGTAGGGTCGGCACAGTTGGTCGCAACAAGAGGCATTTTTTATTGCAACTTTGACAAAGGCCGCTTAGCGTAGGGTAATTATCTTTTGCCAAAAATAGAATGAGGCTTTTCATGTCGTTACTAAATTTCTCTGTCCTGACGACGTTATTCGGGCTGAGCGCGATGGCCAGTCAGGCAGTGCCGGTATTTCCGGACAGTGACTATCGCAACACCGTTGCTTCTGTCGAGCAGGTACTGGGTTATCCTCTGGCCAGCCGCGTTTCAGAGCCTGCGGCGATTAAGCAGTATTTTGAACAGCTGGCAGCAGCACACCCGAGCCGGATTAAACTGATACCTTATGCCAAAAGCTGGCAGGGCCGGCCGTTATTTTATGTGGTGATTGGCAGCGAGCAAAATATCAGCAGGCTGGCGGATATTCAGCAGCAGATGCAGCAACTGGCCAACCCGCAAAATATGGATGAGCGCGAGGCACAGCAGCTGATTGATAAGCTGCCTGCCAGTGTCTGGATTGGCGGTAGCTTGCACGGCAATGAAATTAGCCCGCCAGAATCAGCCATGGCGCTGGCTTATCACTTGCTTGCGGATAATAGTGCGCAAACAGCTAACCTGCTCAGCAATACCGTAGTGTACATTGACCCGTTACAAAACCCCGATGGCCGCAGCCGCTTTGTCAGTCGTTATTACGCGACGGCGGGCTTGGAACATTCGGCAGACCGGTTGTCGGCTGAACACAACGAACCGTGGCCAAATGGCCGGACGAATCACTATTTATTTGATATGAACCGTGACTGGATTTCATTAACCCAGCCGGAAACCCGTGGCCGGGTTCAGGCACTGCAGCAGGTATATCCGCTGGTATTTGTTGACTCGCATGAAATGGGCGGCGATATGGGTTATTACTTCAGCCCGGAAGCCGAGCCGTTTAATCCGCATATTCAGGCACATCAACGGCAGAGCCTGCAGTGGCTGGGCCAGAATAACGCCCGCTGGTTCGATAAGTTTGGTTATGATTATTTCACCCGGGAAATATTCGACGCTTTTTATCCGGGTTATGGTGCCAGCTGGCCGTTGTATCAGGGCAGTATCGCCATGACCTACGAGATGGCGTCGGCCCGGGGCCACAAGTATCGTAAAGCTGACGGTGAGATCTTAACCTTTGCTGATGGTGTGCAGCGTAATTTTGTTGCCTTTATGGCGACTATTGAAACGGCCAGTCAGCGGGCGCCCGAGCTACTGAAAAACTTTTACCAGTACCGCAAAGATGCCATTAAACAGGGCAGTACCGGCCCGGTGCGCAGTTTTATTTTTCCGGCAGAGCGTGATGCGGCTGGCCACAGCAAATTAAGCGCTATTCTTACCGAGCATGGCATCACTGTGGGCCGGGCAACGGAAGCGTTTAAAGCCTGTGGCGCAAGTTATCAGGCGGGCAGCTATGTGATTAACACGGCGCAGCCGACCTATCATTTAATCCGTACCTTGCTGGACGATACCGTGCCGATGGACAAGGATTTTATCGCCAGGCAAGAGCAGCGCCGGGCTAATAATCTGCCGGATCAGATATACGATGTGACGGCCTGGTCACTGCCACTGATGTATAACCTGCCGGTAGATAGCTGCAACCGGGCAGTGAGTGCGGCCACCACTGCGGTGAACAGTGAGCGGATCCTGGCGGGTAACGTAGTCAATCCGCCGGCGGATACTGATTCCCCAGAATACGGTTATATCGTACCCTGGGGCGATATGGCCGCGGCCCGCTTTGCCAGTGCCGCATTGCAGCAGGGCTTAATATTGAAAAGCAGCGATTTGCCGTTTACCCATCAGAATGGCCAGCGTTACCCTGCTGGAAGCCTGATTGTCAGCAAGGCCGATAACAGCGCGCAACTGGCTGAGCAGGTGCAACAGCTTGCAACCATGAGCGGGGCAACAGTGACGGGCATCAACAGCAGCTGGGTAACCGATGGCCCCAATTTTGGCTCTTTTAATGTTAAAACCCTGCATAAACCTAATATTGCTATGTTGTGGGATGAACCGACTAACCCGTTAAGTGCCGGCAGCGCCCGCTTTATCGTGGAGCGCAATTTAAATTATCCGGTAACGGCAATCCGGCCGGCGCAGTTAACCGGGGCTGATTTAAGTCATTACCAGGTGTTAGTGGTACCGGCGAGCAGTGGTGGCAGTTATCAGCAAGCACTGGGCGAGACAGGCCTGGCCACGTTGCGCAGCTTTGTTGAGCGCGGCGGGGTGTTAATTGCTCTGGGTAATGCCACCGATATATTGCTGGCCGGCGAAAGCCCGTTACTTAGCAGCAAGCGTGAATATAAAGTGCGCGAAGGTGAAGACAAAAAGACCGATAGTGAACAGCAAAAAGAAATGAAAGTCGCCGGCAGTATTATAAAAACCCCGGAGGAATATCAACAGTGGCTGGTACCGGAAAAGGCCGAGCCCGACTGGGTGCCCGGCTTTATTGCCCGGGCCGACGTTGATCAGCAGCACTGGCTCACTGCCGGGGTACCCGCCACGGTAAACAGCCTGTATGTTGGTAATCAGGTGTATCAGCCGCTAACCATTGCTGATGGGCGCAATGTGGTGACCTTCGCCCCGGCGGAGCAGTTACTGGCCGCGGGCTTTGTCTGGGATGAAAACCGGCAGCAAATCGCCAATAAGCCGTTAGTAATGGTGCAGGCAGTTGGCAGAGGCCAGGTGGTAAGCTTTACCCAGGAGCCCAATTTCCGGGCCTATGTCGATGGTATGCACTTACTGTATATCAATGCGATATTTCGTGGCGCAGCGCATGCCAACCCACTGCGCTAGCTAAAAGGCGTCGGGCGGCGCCAGCTAGCCGCTGGCGCTGTCTCGTTTTTGAATAAGTACCGTAACGGCGCCAGCGATTAAACCCCAGAATGCCGAGGCCAGGCCAAAGAAACTGGCACCGGAGGCGGTAACCAGTAAAGTAATTACTGCTGCGTCGCGGTACTTTGGCTCGCTGGTGGTGGTGGCCAGGTTAGCGGCTATAGTGCTAATCAGCGCCAGGCCAGCCAGTGCTGCCACCATTTCTTTGGGGAAGGCGGCAAACAGGGCGACGACGGTAGCACCGGCTAAGCCGGCCAGCAGATAACACACCCCGGCGGCAATGCCGGCAATATAGCGTTTTTCGGGCCTGGGATGCGCCTCTGTGCCGGTACAAATGGCAGCAGTTATCGCTGCCAGATTAATCGAAAAGGCACCCCAGGGCGCCAGCAACAGGGTGCTAAGCGCGGTGCTGCTGATAAGCGGAGATACCGGTGTCTGATAACCGCTGGCTCTGAGCACGGCGACCCCGGGAATATTTTGCGACGCCATGGTCACCAGTAACAGCGGCAGGCCGACACCAATTAGCGCACTTACCGAAAACTCCGGCGTTACCCATACCGGCTGCGCCAGGCTCAGAGTGACATTTGATAAATTAAGACTACCACCGAGTACCACGGTGATAACGCCGCTAAGCAGCACCAGTAAAATGGCATAGCGCGGCAGAAACACTTTAGCGGTTAAATACACCAGACACATGCTGCCAACCAGCAGCCACTGGCTTTGCATTGAACTGAATATGGCAAAACCGAACTGCAGTAAAATACCGGCTAACATGGCACTGGCCAGCGGTAGCGGGATAAGCTTAGTGAGTTTTTCAAACCAGCCGCTAATGCCGATAATCAGCCCCAATGCAGCGGTAAAGATAAACACCCCGGTAGCCTGCTCAATGGTAAGGCCCTGTAAACTGGTGGCCAGCAAAGCGGCGCCCGGGGTAGACCAGGCGGTGATCACCGGGGCTTTGTAATACCAGGACAGGCCAATACAGGTGGCCGCCATACCAATACCCAGTGCCAGCAACCAGGAAGCCATCACCTCGTTACTGGCACCGGCCGCGCTGGCCGCCTGAAACACGATTGCCACTGAGCTGGCAAAGCCAACGAGCACTGCGACAAAGCCGGCGACAACTGCTGACAGACTCAGATCTTTAACTAACATCAGGCTTCCTTGGCTTTCTTTGCATCACTGCTTAGCTGGTACAGTAAATCCAGCGCCTGACGGGCGCTGAGTTCATCAGGGTTAACGGCTGCGAGCTGATGTAACAACGGATGCAGGGCTGGCATTAGCGGCAAAGGCTGCTGCTCACCACCTGGCGTAGTTAACTGCTGCGGTGCTAACTGGGCCCGGCCTTGCTGCTCTAACTGGCTAAGTTTTTGTTTCGCCTGAGTAATGACGGTTTTGGGTACCCCGGCCAGCTGGGCGACCTGCAAGCCAAAGCTTTTACTGGCAGCGCCGTCCTGCACATGGTGCATAAACACAATATCATCACCATGCTCTACCGCATCTAAGTGAACATTCACCACGCCATCCAGGGTGCTGGCAAGTTCGGTCAGTTCAAAGTAGTGTGTGGCAAATAAGGTCAGGGCTTTAATTCGGGTGGCTAAATAATCAGCACAGGCCCAAGCCAGGCTCAAGCCATCATAAGTGCTGGTACCGCGACCAATCTCATCCATCAGCACCAGACTATGCTCAGTGGCGTGGTGCAAAATTGTCGCTGTTTCGCTCATTTCCACCATAAAAGTTGAGCGGCCTGAGGCTAAATCATCAGAGGCTCCAATCCGGGTGAAAATCCGATCAACCGGCCCTAAGATGGCTGTAGCGGCGGGCACAAAACAACCAATATACGCCATCAGGGTAATCAGCGCTGTCTGGCGCATATAAGTCGATTTACCGCCCATATTCGGTCCGGTCACCATCAGCATTCGCCGGTTGGCATTCAGACTGAGCGGGTTAGCGATAAAGGGCTCACTCAGCACCTGCTCTACCACCGGATGGCGGCCTTGTTCCAGTTCAATACCGCTCTGGCTACGTAGCACCGGCCGGCAATAGCTCAGGCTGGATGCCCGCTCGGCAAAGGTACACAATACATCCAGCTCGGCCAGGGCCTGAGCCAGTTGCTGCAACCGGCTTAAGAACGGGCTGACCCGATCAAATAACTGCTCATATAACTGCTTTTCCAGCGCCAGCGCCTGGCTTTGACTACCCAGCACCTTATCTTCATATTCCTTTAACTCGGGAATAATATAACGTTCGTTGTTTTTCAGGGTCTGGCGGCGCACATACTCCGGCGGCACTTTAGTGTCGGCGCTGCGACCGGTTTCGATGTAGTAGCCGTGCACCCGGTTAAAACCCACTTTAAGTGAGGCAATACCGGTGCGTTCGCGCTCGCGTAGCTCCAGTTGGGTTAAATAATCGGTGGCGCCGGTCGCCAATGCCCGCCAGTGATCCAGTTCACTGTTGTAACCCCCGGCAATCACGCCGCCATCACGGATCAATACCGGAGGCGCCTCGACAATTGCCGCGGTTAACAGGTGCAACAGCTCGGGCAGCGGCTGGCTATCGCGACCTATTTGTTGCAGTAATGCAGTATTAGCAAAGCTTAAATCCTGCTGCAAGACGGGTAGCTGAGCCAATGCCTGACGCAGCCTGGCAAAGTCACGCGGCCGGGCAGTGCGTAGCGCCAGGCGGGCAATAACCCGCTCAATATCGCCAATATTTTTTAAGGTCGGTTGTAAACTCTCAACATCATCGGTTAGTTCGCCAACGGTATCCAGCCGGGCATTAACCTTGGCTTGATCGCGCAGTGGCGCATGCACCCAACGCTTTAGTAAGCGCGAACCCATCGCAGTCTGATTGCGATCAAGTACCGCAGCCAGGGTGTTTTCAACGCCGCCGCTGAGATTGTGAGTCAGCTCTAAATTGCGCCGGGTAGCAGCATCGAGCACGATATAGTCTTCAGCACGCTCCAGCGCCATTGTCCGGATATGCGGCAGGCTGGCGCGTTGGGTATCTTTCACGTATTGCATCAGACAGCCCGCGGCCATCAACGCAACCGGAGCCTCCTCAACGCCAAAACTGATTAAATCTTTGGTGCCAAATTGCTGACATAGCAGCCGCCTGGCGGTTGCCAGCTCAAATTCCCACTCTGGCCGGCGACGGGCGCCTTTGCGCTGCTGACACAGCTCTGGCTCGGCAAACAGTTCAGGATAAAGGATTTCAGCCGGATTAAGCCGTTGCAACAGCGCCGCTAAATCACTGCTATTGGCCACCTGATTCACTAAGAAGCGGCCGGCACTTAAATCCAGCTGGGCCAGACCATACTGGCCACGTTGCTCACAGATTGCACAGAGTAAATTATCCTGGCGTTCGTGTAACAGTGCCTCGTCGGTTACGGTACCCGGGGTAACGATACGCACCACTTTGCGCTCAACCGGGCCTTTACTGGTCGCGGGGTCGCCAATTTGCTCACAAATCGCAATGGACTCACCCAGCTGAACCAACCGCGCCAGATACCCTTCGATAGCATGATAGGGAACGCCCGCCATCGGGATAGGTTGGCCGGCACTCTGGCCGCGTTTGGTTAAAGAGATGTCCAGCAGCGCCGCGGCCTTTTTGGCATCATCAAAAAATAACTCGTAAAAGTCACCCATCCGGTAAAACAGCAAAATATCAGGATGCTCACTTTTTAAGCCAAGATACTGCTGCATCATTGGGGTGTGACTGCTTAGGGCTTGCTCCGGTTTCTGGTCTGACGGCATAATGTAACTCTGATTTCCCTGTTGGACTGGCTATGGCACTTGCAACCGAAACTGAGCAGCTGGCTGCAGAGCTGGGTGCGTTATTATTACGAAAAAAGTGGTTTGTCACCACTGCTGAATCCTGCACTGGCGGTGGTATTGCGTACTATTTAACCGCGGTTGCCGGCAGCTCTGGCTATGTAGATCGAAGCTTTGTTACTTATAGTAATAAAGCTAAACAGCAGCTATTGGGCGTGCGCAGTGCTACTTTATTACAATTTGGCGCGGTAAGCGATGAAACAGTCAAAGAAATGGCCAGTGGGGCCGCTGCTGCAGCAAAGGCCCAGCTGGCGATTGCCGTATCTGGTATTGCCGGACCCGGCGGCGGCTCGGTTGTTAAACCGGTGGGCACCGTCTGGTTTAGTTTCTGGCTCAATGGCCAGCTTAGCAGTCAGCTGCAACATTTTAGCGGCAGCCGCGAGCAGGTGCGGCTGCAGGCCATCGATTATGCGCTTAAACACAGCATCTTATTATTGACAGCTTTGTCAAACTAGACTACTGTACGAGCATACAGTGTTTGTGCAAACCGAATTTTTGGAGTGAACGATGGACGACAATAAACAAAAAGCCCTGGGTGCAGCCCTTACTCAAATCGAACGCCAGTTTGGTAAAGGTTCTATTATGCGTCTGGGCGACAGCACGGCGCTGGACATTGCCTCGGTTTCAACCGGCTCGTTGGGGTTGGATATTGCGCTTGGCATAGGCGGTTTGCCGTATGGCCGGATTGTCGAAATTTATGGGCCTGAGTCGTCCGGTAAAACCACGTTAACCCTGCAGGTTATTGCGGAAGCCCAGAAAGCCGGTAAAACCTGTGCTTTTATCGATGCCGAACATGCGTTGGACCCGGTGTATGCCAAAAAACTGGGCGTAAAAGTCGAAGATTTGCTGGTTTCACAACCGGACACCGGTGAGCAGGCGCTGGAAATCTGTGACATGCTGGTACGTTCTGCTGCGGTGGATATCGTAGTAGTTGACTCAGTGGCCGCGTTGACACCAAAAGCGGAAATTGAAGGTGACATGGGCGACAGCCATATGGGTCTGCAAGCCCGTTTAATGTCACAGGCTCTGCGTAAGCTTACCGGTAATATTAAACGTTCGAATACCTTATGTATTTTTATTAACCAGATCCGGATGAAAATCGGGGTAATGTTTGGTAACCCGGAAACGACCACTGGCGGTAATGCTCTGAAATTCTATGCTTCAGTACGCCTGGATATTCGGCGGATTGGTTCGGTAAAAGAAGGTGATGAAATTACCGGTAACGAGACCCGGGTAAAAGTAGTGAAAAACAAAGTGGCACCGCCGTTTAAACAGGCTGAGTTTATTATTCAGTATGGCGCGGGTATTAACAAAAACGGTGAACTGATTGATTTAGGCGTGGCGCAGGGATTGGTAGATAAGTCAGGCGCCTGGTATGCCTATCAGGGCAATAAAATTGGTCAGGGTAAAGCCAATGCCATGAAGTTCCTGATTGAGAATCCGGCAATAGCCGATGAAATTGAAAAAGAACTGCGCAGCCGTTTGTTACTGAAACCGGGCGAGAAAGTGATCGAAGAAGCGATACCGGCCGAGTTTGAAGCAGATATGTAATACTTTTATACTATAAAAAAGCCAGCATTTTTGCTGGCTTTTTTGCTTTTTTGCCGTTGAAAAAACGCCAGCACAGAACAGGTAAATGTGGCGTTATCCTGTTATAAATGGTTGAGACTGCAGTTAAACCCGAAAACAGCCAAACGGTTATGGTGGTGATAAACGTCACAGTGAAGTTGCCAGCCCCCTGAACTGTAAAATTTTATCTTGCCCTGTCGTATAGCCAACGGTAATCTGATAAGCCTGTTTTTTACTTAAAAACGTTTTTTTTTAACATTGTTGTCATCGCTGTAGGTGGCCGGTACTACTCATAATGATTAAACACACTTTTCTGTTACTGGCCTGTTTATCCTGTCTGGTGGGTTGTAATGCCGATATCAGCGTACAAGACGAACCTAACGATCCGGTGGCACAGGAATATCCATTAGCATTTGTTGCCCGGCCATTGCTGGACCAGCAGGGGGAACCATATCAACCTGATCTGGTTGCCCCAGAGGCATTTAATCCCGGCGCACAGCTGTTCATTAAACAAAATGCTTTTGCCCAGTCAGCAGAGCGTGAGTTACTGGCAGACTTATTTGCCGATGCACCTTACGATGTCAAAGATCTGGCGTTATCACCCGATGGCGACACCGTATTGTTTGCACTGCGCCCGCCAGAACTTGAAGACGTAGCCGAAGAACTGCAACCGAGCTGGAGCCTGTGGCGCTACACGCGCAGTACCAATACCGTTGCACCGGTGATTGCTGACCCGCTGCTGGCCGAGCAGGGCCATGATATCAGCCCGGGATTTCTGGCCGACGGCCGGATTGTGTTCAGCTCGACCCGGCAACAGAAAGCCCGCCAAATTCTGCTGGACGAATTTAAGCCGCAATACAGCGGCTTGCATGAAGATTTACAAGGCCCGGCGTTTAACCTGCATGTGATGAATGCCGACGGTTCTGACATTGAACAAATTAGTTTCAACCTGAGTCACGACCTGTATCCGGTGGTGCTGGCTGATGGTCATATTTTATATAGTCGCTGGGACAATCAAAGCGATCGCAACATGTTTAACTGGTATCAGATGCGGCCTGATGGTTCGGCTAATCAGCTGGTATATGGCTGGCATTCCCATCAAACCGGGCCGGGAAACAGCCAGGTTGATTTTGCAAAGCCGCGGGTATTAGCCAATGGTGAGGTTGCGGCTTTGCTGCGCAATCGTGGCCAGGAGCGCTTAAATACCATGCCGGTGCAAATAGCGCTGGCACTGGCCAGTGACAACGAGCAACCGCTGTATCAGGAAGTCCTGAACTTACCCGCGCAAACGCCGTTGTTACCGTGGAATTTTGATAATTCAAGCCGGCCGGAAGCTGCGGGTCTGGTTCAGGATGTTTTTGCCTTGCGAGATGGCTCTGAAAGGTTTCTGGTGAGTTGGTCACCATGCAGGGTAGTGGTAGATGAGGCGATTACCAGTTGTAATCAACTGGATGATCCAGCAGCTTACCCTGCAGCAAGCCCGTTATTTGGTTTATGGTTATTTGATTTAGTGAAGCAAACCCAGGTGCCGGTTAAGCTTGGCACTGAACAGCAATTACTGACTGAAGCCGTGGTATTGCAGCAATACACCCGGCCGGTATTTTTACCGGCCAATCCTGACGCCGATGCTCAGTTAGCGGCAAATGGCGAAGCTATTTTAGATATTCGCAGTGTCTACGACATTGGTGGCGAAGCGACACTGCCGGTTGCCCAGTTGGCCGATCCGATGCAAACCAATGCTGCGCAAAGGCCGGTGCGTTATCTGAGTCTGGTTCGGGGCGTACCTATTCCGCCGGAAGACGTGCGCGAAGTACCCAACTTTGCGTTTGGCGTAAACCGGCGGCAGTTGATGCGTGAGCTTGTTGGCATCACCCCGGTGCAACCGGACGGCTCGGTTAGGGTTAAAGTGCCGGCGAATGTGCCATTGGCGCTGAGTTTGCTCAACAGTGAGGGCCAGGCAGTATCCCCCCAACATCAGCAGTGGATTACCCTGGCGGCCGGCGAAACGTTAAGTTGTAACGGTTGCCATGCGGCCAATAATACCCGGCCACATGGCAGGCAAAGCGGTGAATGGCCCAGTATTAATCCCGGCCCGGCTAGTGCGACAGGTTCTTTCCCTAACGCCAATCCACTATTACCCCCAAACCCAGGCGAAACGATGGCTCAGACCATGGCCCGCCTGTTAGGTGAGCCAACGCTCAGTGCCGGTTTGATTTTTGAAGATATCTGGACCGATCCGGCGCTGCGTCAGCCAGATCCGGCTGAACTGAATCAGTTTACTGATCTTGAGACTAACGCACCGATTGGCCTCGATTGTTTTGATAGCTGGCAGGCCGCCTGCCGGTTACGGATCGATTATCCGAGCCATATTCAGCCATTGTGGCAACGCGATCGCCGGCAGTTTGATCCGGTAACCAATGAATTAGTACGGGATAACACCTGTGTCAGCTGTCATAGCCGGACCGATGCAGCGGGCAATGCCACGGTGCCTGCCGTGCAACTGGAGCTGACAGATCAGGCCTCAGATATTCAGGCTGAGCAGTTTGCCAGTTATCGCGAGTTGCTTAGCAACGATAATGAGCAAGAGCTAATTGGTGGTGTGCTGGTCGATCGTTTAGTGCAAGCGGTAGACGCTAATGGCAATCCGGTATTTTTACGAGATGCTGATGGCGAACTAATCCTGGATGAAAACGGCGATCCAATCCCGGTAATGGTGACGGTAAACGTACCGGCAAGCATGCGGGCCGGTGGCGCCCGGGCCAGTCAGCGATTTTTTCAGCAATTTTCCCAGGACGGCAGCCATCTGGGGTATTTATCCGCAGCAGAGCTACGACTACTAAGCCATTGGCTGGATATGGGCGCGCAGTATTACAACTCGCCATTTGCCGTGGAGCCCGACTAAATGCGCTGGTTCGGCTTGATAATGATTTTTGTGTTAGTGGCACCGGCGCTGGCCCAACAGGTTGTAGTGCAAAAAGACTATGTAGATTTGCGCACCGGTCCTGGTCGCGGTTATCCGGTGGTTGAGGTGGCATTAAAAGACGACAGTCTGCAATTGCTGATGCAGCGCACAGGCTGGGTAAAAGTGCAGTTTCGCCAGCAGCAGTTATGGCTGGCAGCGGCAGATCTGAATTATTTATACCCGCCTGGCGCTGAGCAGAGTATCACTGCGCTGTGGCAGGCTGAGCAAAACCAGCGGCAGTGGCAGCTTGGATTAGCAGCAGGAGATTTTGCCGGCACCAGCTATTACCAGCTTAGTGGCAGTTATTTGTTTTCTGACGTTGTGGCTGTTGAACTGAGTGCTGGCCAGGGTAGCGGTCAGCAAGCCAGCAGCCAGCAATATTTGCTGCAACTGAGTGTCAGCCCATGGCCGCATTGGCAGGTGTCGCCTTATGTGGCATTAGGCGGTGGTGTGCTGTTAACCCGACCGCGTACCGTGCTGGTGCAAACAGAAGAACGTCGCAGCCCGCTGGCGACAATGGAATTTGGTTTGAACTATCCGCTGACCGAGCGGGCACAGGCAAACCTGCGCTATCGCAGAACGCTGGTCAGTACCGACCGCGATATTAACGAAGAGACGAATACATGGTTAATAGGATTACGTCTGGCGTTTTAGTCAGCGCTTTATTGTTGTTATCCCCGCTGGCTGTTGCGCAGCAAGGGAGCGACAGCACTACCAGGATTGAACCGCAAATAGCGCAATCAGACGTGATCCCGGCGCGGCTGGATACCGAAAATTTTGTGGTTGCCTTACGGGGCGGCATTTTAGCTATAGAGGACTTTGGCAGCAGTGGCCTGGCCGCCATGCAGCTGAGTTATCATATTAATGAAGATTTATATATCAGTGCCGAATATGCGATGGCCAAAGCCGGCCTGACGTCGTATGAGCGGTTAAGTGGCGCAGCGCCTTTATTAACTGACAGCGAGCGGGAATGGCTTTATTACGGTGCGGAACTCGGCTATGTGTTGCTGCCTGGCCAGGTATACCTGGGCCGTCATTATGCCGTGAATACCGGGTGGTCGTTATTTGCCGGTGCCGGCAATGTCGATTTTGCCGGAGACAAAGTATTTGCGTTTAAACTCGGTAGCCAGTTTCGGGTGTATATGACCGACTGGCTGGCGTTAGATTTAGTGGTAACCGACTATGTGTTTGAAACCACTATTTTAGCGGAAAGTAAAACGACTCATAACCTCAATGTGGCGTTGGGTCTTGCCGTCTATTTTTAACTAATGGGAAAGTTGTATGAAAACACTGTTATTAGGTTTGCTGTTAACCGTGCTGCCATTAAGTGCCCAAAGTGCCAGTACCAGTAACAATACGAGTGCCGATCAGCGTGCAGTAGCCCCTGATTTTACCCTGAAAGCGTTAAGCGGCGTTAATCTGCGGCTGGCGGAGCAGCGCGGCGATATTATCGTGCTGAATTTCTGGGCCAGTTGGTGTGGCCCCTGTATTCAGGAAATGCCGGAGCTGGATAAGCTGGCCAGCAAATATCAGCCACTGGGGGTGCAGGTATGGGGAGTGAATGTCGAGGCAGATAGCAGTGCCGCCCAGAAGTATCTGAGTAAAACCCGGGTCGATTTTCCTATTCTGTTTGATACAGAAAACAGTGTGTCGGCAAGCTATCAGGTGCAGGCTATGCCGACCACGGTAATTATTAACAAAGACGGTGATGTGCACAGTGTGCACCGTGGTTACAAACCGGGCTATGAGCAAAAGTATGAAAATGACATCAAGACGCTGCTGCGCAACTAAGCTGCTGGTTGCAGCCCTGATGCTAGGGGCTCTGGCTGGCTGTGCCAGCATAGAACCCTGGGTAAAGCCATATGAGAGAGCAGAACTTGCTGATCCGATTATGGCCTTTGGCCGCCATCCGATTGCGTTGCAGCACAGTGCGCATGTGCGCGATTCGCGTGAGGCAGCAAAAGGTGCTGATGGCAGTGGTGGAGGCGGTTGTGGTTGTAACTAAGTGGCCATTGCTGACGCTGTTGCTGCTTTGTGGCGCATTGCAGGCGGCCGTTCTGCCTGACAACCGGGTTGACCTGATGCACCATAGTTATCAGGGCGGCGGGGTATCTATTGATGGCCCGGCGCTGATGCTTCGCAGCAAAATAGGGGAGCAGGTGTCGGTTTCCGGCTTTTACTATGTGGATACAGTATCCGGCGCCTCAATTGATGTGATTGCCACGGCGTCAGCTTACACTGAAACCCGGATAGAAAGCCGGGTAGGCCTGGACTATCTCACCGGTAACAGCATCTTGTCACTGAATTATGCACAAAGCGATGAGGATGATTACAATGCGAAATCCATATCCTTTGGGGTGGCGCACGATTCTTTCGGTGGCATGACGACCCTGAGCTTAAATGCGGCGGCAGGTAACGATGAAATTGGTCGAAACGGTGATGAAAGTTTCAGTGAAGAATTACGCCGATACAGTTATAGCCTGGGCATAACTCAGGTATTGACCACCCGTTGGATCAGCGCTCTGAATGCTGAAGTGGATATGGAGCAGGGTTTTTTAAATAATCCCTATCGCAGCGTGCGGTACCTGGATCCGCTAGCAGAGCTTGGCTATGGCTATCAGTTTGAAAGATACCCCAATACCCGCAACAGCTTTGCGCTGGGGCTGGTGAATAAATTTTATTTACCGTACCGGGCGGCACTGACTGGCTCGTTGCGCCATTATCAGGACAGTTGGGATATTCAGGCCTTTGATGCTGAACTGGAGTATGTGCATCCGTTTGGTGAGCGTTGGGTATTTGATAGTCATGTGCGCTGGTATCAGCAAGGCCAGGCATCTTTCTATGCTGACTTATTTCAATTTGCTAATCAGCAAAACTTTATGGCCAGGGATAAAGAGCTCAGTGATTTTAATAACCTGAATATTGGCTTTGGTGTCAGCTATCGTTTTGCCAGCTGGTCGTGGTGGCCGGCAGCCAAACCAGAGCTTAATCTGGAGTGGGATCATATCCGGTTTAATTACAATAATTTCCGTAACGTCACTGTCGCCGACACCGAGGCAGGTGCCGAGCCTTTGTACCGGTTAACTGCAAACGTGTATCGGGCCTTTTTCAGTGTTTATTTTTAGTGGGGTTGCACCATGAAATTTCAGTTTGTTAACACGGCTTTGCTTAGCGTTCTGATGCTGGCATGGCCAGCACTGTCAGTATCTGCCGCCGATAGCACCGAAACGTCGGCCCAGCAGCAACTGGAACAGTTAAAACAGCAGGCGATAGCCTTGAATCGTGAACTGTTTATACTGGAAGAGGAATTATTGTTTCCGCCGCAAACCCAGCTGGCGGTGTTTGTCTCGGTTGATGCCGGTAGCTTTTTCCGGCTGGACAGCATTCAACTGAAGCTGAATGACGAGTCAATTGATGCCCATCTGTATACTGCCAGCGAGCTGGACGGCTTGCAGCGCGGCGCCATTCAGCCGTTGTACAAAGGCAATATCCGCGCGGGTGAGCACACGCTTACCGCCGTGTTTGTCGGTAAAGGCCCGCAAGACCGCGATTATCGGCGGGCCATCAGTCACCGCTTTACTAAAGCCGACGATGCGATGCTGCTGGAGTTGAAAATCTCCGACAGCAGCGCTGATTACCAACCTGATTTCAGTGTAGAAGTATGGTCCGGCAACTGATCCCCAAATTAATAAAACGTCTGCTGATGGCGCTGCTGGTGTCAGGCGTGCTGCTGCCTGTTGCCGCCGAGCCATTAATGCAAAGCGAAAAGCAATACCGACTGGCGGCGTGGCATTTTTACCAGGATGATTATTATCAGGCGTTATTGCGTTTGTCGATGACACCACAAAAGGCGGCAAAAGCCAGCTTGTTACAGGCGGGTTTGTTGCTGCAACTGGATATGCCAGAGGCTACCGCCAGTTTATTAAAAAAGTTATTGGATGATCAGACACTCAGTGGTGAGTTGCCGCGTCAGTTGCGGAACATTGCCTTACTGCAATTCAGTCGTTATCAATATGAACAGCAACATAATGAACAGGCCCGTCACTACCTTAATCAGCTGACTGCGCCCTTGGAGGACTTGGCCGGCCAGGCAGAGCTGTTGCAGCAATTGCTGAGCTGGCCGGCAACTAACGTCGCTGATCGTCAGGTATTTAACCGGCTGGCAGGTCAACGTGAATTACCTTATGTGGTGATTAATCAGATCCTGGCATTGCGCCAGCAACAGCAACCCGGACCGGCCCTGGCGTTATTAGCTCAGCTACGCAGTCAATTGCAAGCCGGGCCGCAGTCAGGTTTCTGGCAACGGTTATTTAGCTGGGGCGAGGCAACGCCATTACTTAACAACGCCGATGAGCGTCAGGCGCTGGCCGATTATCTGCAGTTACTGCAAGCGGGGTTATTGGTCGACCAGCTACAGTGGGCCGATGCGCAACAGGTGCTGAGCGAATTTGCCAGCAATAGCGTGCTGACCTTATCGGCCATGATGCTGTACCGGGACGTGCTGACTGAGAACCGCCAAATCCCAACCCTGCTAGCGGTGCTACAACAGCTTATTGATCGCTATCCTTATGCGCCAGCCAGTTGGCTGGCTGCCCACCAGCTGGGTAATCAGTTTGAACGTGCTCTGCAACAGCAAGATGCGCTGGCAGCCTATCGCTGGGCCGATCAGTTTTACCAGCAGCAACTGGCGGCCAACAGCGAATATGCCCGCGCCGTGCAGCTGCCGCAACTGGCACAACCTGAAACGCTTAGCGGTTGGCAGCAGTATCAGCTGCGCCAGCATGCCCCGTTGTTTCAGCTGAATAACCAGTTAAGAGCCCTGCAGCAGTTGCAGCAGCTGCAACAGCAGCGCCAGGACAAGATGGTACGCCTTGCTGAGGTGGTACAAATTAAACTGGACCAACAACAACAATTACTGATCCGCTCGGTGCCGGATTTAACAGCGAAACAACAGGCATTACAGGAGCAGGCAGGGCAACTGGCCGCCAGGATTAGTGAGACACAACAACAGCCGATGGCGCAGCACTTGTGGCTGGACGACACCGAACAAAATTATGCTCAGTTGCAGCGAATGCTAAGCAGGGCACAGGACAGGGTGACCGCCCTGACGGCAGCGGGGCGTGATGTCCGTGACGCTGAAATACGCTTAATGCGCTTGCGCGGTATTTTACAATGGCACTACCAATACAACCGGGCCGAACGGCACTGGCAGCTGGGCAAACTACAACAACAGCTGACAACTCAACTAAAGGCGGTTGACATTGCCCTGAATCGTTTAAACGCACTGGACGGAAAAACTGAGCATTTACTGCGCCGGCAACAGCAGCTAACTGCCCTGACAACGCAGGAAAATCAGTTTACTGCTGCAGTAGCACAGCAGCAGCAACAACTCCTGGGCCAGTTAAATCATGGTTTACAACAGTTGCGCTTGCAGGAGCGGGAACAGCTGCTGGAAATGCGACGCCTTAATACACAAGCTATTGCCAGAGTAATGGAGCAGGTATTGCTGAGCTCACAGGAGGCCCAGTAATGCAAATAGTCATGCAGAAAAGCAGTCGCTTTACGGTCTTGTCGTTGCTGGCTGTCAGTGTTCTGGCAGGATGCAGCAACGCGCCGGATAAAATCGTACGCCGCCCCACCCTTGGCGAATTGGCGCCGTTTAATCAGGCGGTGTTGCCACAGCCGGAAAAGGTTACCACAGCGCAATTGCAGCAGGTTTATCAGGAACTGCTGGCGTTAGCGCCGGCTGCCGCGGTAAGGCAGAAGGTGTTATACCGGTTGTCGCAGTTAAACACCCGCGCTCTGGAAGTAAGCGAGCTCGGCCCGGATGCGGAACAACAGGCATTAGCGGCGTTAATCGCCGAGTACCAGGCCTTGCTGCAACAGTTTCCGGACGATCCAAATAATGAGCTCATTCATTATCAGTTGGCGCGGGCACTTGATTTAACGGGCAATAGTCAGGCAGCACAGCAACAGATGCAATTGCTGCTGCAACAGTATCCGCAAAGTGACTTTGCCGCTGAGTTATGGTTTCGGATCGGTGATATTTATTATAGCCAAAGCAGCTATGCCCAGGCCCTGGTTGCGTTTGGCCGGGTACTTACCCTGGCCGGGCCGGAACTGAGCCAGCATGCATTATATATGTCAGGCTGGAGCCATTTTCAGCTGCAGCAATACGCCTTTGCCGATGATGCCTTTTTACAGGCATTAGATTTGACCTACCATCAGCGTCTTAGTGCAGACGAGCAACAAAGCCTGCGCCAGGAATTACAGCGCATATTAAGTATTTCGTTGAGTTATCAGCAGCAGGCTGACAGCTTACTGGCGCTGTTAAAACGGGCAAACTACCGCGATGGCCCAGCGCAGCAGCGGCCGGTTGCGTATCAGGCTGTTTTATTCCAGGCGCTGGCTGATTTCTTATTTGAAAAAGAGCTGAATCAGGCGGCGTTACAGAGCTACCGCTTGTTTATTGCCGACCAGCCGTTCGCGATTGAGGCGGCAAGAATGCAGTTGCAACTGGTGCAGTACTATCTGGATTATGCTCAGGCCGAAAACGCAGAGCTGGCGCAGCAGGCCTTTATCAACCGGTTTGGTCCGGCAAGCGCTTTCTGGCAACAGGCCTGGCCAAAAGAGCAGGCTGAACTGGCACCCCGGCTGGCCCAATATCTTGACTATTTTGGCCGACGGGTCTACCAGCAGGCACAACAAGCCAGCGCACAGACAAAGCCTGCCGTGTTTGCCAATCTGGTGCAATACTGGCAGCAATTATTGCAGGTGCAACCGTTGTTGGCTGAAGGTGAGCGGGATGACAGCCTGTTATGGCCCGATGATATTCGTTACCTGCTGGCTCAGGCGCTGGCCGGTAGTGGCAAGCGTGAGGCTGCATTGTTAGTGTATCAGCAACTGGGATACCCAACGGCTGAGTTACATGCCCGCAGTTTTACTGCTGAGCAGGCAGCTTACCAGGCGCTGTTGTTAAGTGAAGCCCTGGCAAAGGATCCGAATGCCAGTGCCTCGGCAGCAGAGGACTGGTGGCAACAGCAGAATCAGTTTGTTCGCTGGCACAGCGGCCACAGCGCAGCACAACAGGTTGCCTTAAATCAACTGACTGAAATTTATCAGCAGCAGAATTATGCTGAGGTGGCAAGCTATGCCAGCCGGGTAACCGACTGGCCTCAGCCAGAGCAAAGCCAGCAGCCGTTGGTTAATGAAGCCTTGTTTATTGTCAGCCAGAGCGAGCTGGCACAGGGTGATTATGCCAGAGCCGAACAAAGCATTCAGCATCTGCTGCAGGTTTACCAGGCGGCAGAAAGTCAGGCCGAGGGCAATGCGCCTGGCCGCAACCGGACTAAGCTGCTGACTCAGCAACTGGCGTCGGCGGTTTATCAGCAGGCACAGCAAACCGGTTTAAGCAGTGCCGGGCAGCTGGCGAATTTAGAGCGGTTACTAAACTTACCAGAATCGGAATATCACCAGAGTGCAGCTTATCAGCAAATCAGCCTGTACCTTGAGCAAAAACAACTGCCTGAAGCCATCAGGCTGATGCAGGCTTATCAGCAGCGCTATCCGGACAGTGCCCAGCAGACGGCTATTAGCAACGCTATCTTAAATAGTTATGAGCAACTGCAGGACTGGCAAAGTGCAGCAGATTTGATTAGTAAACAAGTAGAGCAATTACCGGCAGGAGCTGAGCAGCAAGCACTGTTATATAAAGCAGCAGGATATTACTGGCAGGCGGACAACAGTGAGGCGGCGCGTCTGGCTTACCGAAGTTATGCTAATCAGTATCCTCAGCCGCATCTGCCAGCCCAGGAAGCCCGCGCCAGACTGGTGCAATTGTATCAGGCACAAAATGATCTGAGCCGCCGTAACTTCTGGTACCAGCGGCTGGTGACTGCTGAGCAGCAACTTGCCAATACGCCGGCTACCGGCAGTGAACGCAGTCGTTATCTGGCCGCCGATGCTGCCCTGCAACTGGGCCTGCACAACAGCATGTTATTTGATGCGGTCAGTCTGAGACAGCCACTGCGGGATAATCTGAAGAAAAAACAAACCCATATGACTGCTGCTATTGAGCTGCTGCAAACCAGTATGAGCTGGCAGGTTGCTGATTTTTATAGTCAGGCTCAATATCAGGTGGCCAATTTGTATCAGCAAATGGCTGCTGCGCTACTGAATTCGGAGCGACCCAAAGGGCTTGACCCTCTGGCATTGGAACAATATGACCTGCTGCTGGAAGAACAAGCTTACCCGTTCGAAGAGCTTGCCATTGAGATCTATCAGCAAAATGCGGCGTTGGTGGCGCAACCGTTATATGACACCTGGATAGAAAAAAGCCTGAGCAAGCTGGCGGAGTTGTCTCCGGCCCGATACCGCAAACCTGAAGTTTATCTGGAGCTGGCTGATGAAGCTTACTAAGCCATGGCATCACATACAGCGGCCTTGTGCAATGCCCGTTGCAGCACGGTTGGCGATTGCTTTGCTGCTGATGCTCTCGCTGAGTCATTGTGCTCAGTTTAGTGCGCTGCAAAGTGGGTCAGCGTCAGAACCGGCCGCTGCCGGTGAACCTGCAACGGCCACAGCGCAACCACAGACTGAGCCGTCGCTATCTACCGGGAACAGTGTTGCCGGCATAAGCGATGCGCCAATAGCTGAGCCGAAGCCTGAGCTGGGCGCTGAATTTCAGCAGGCGTTTACCGAAGCAAAACAGCGGCTGCGGGCAGAGGATTATCAGGCTGCCGCCACCTTATTAGAACCTTTGGCCGAGGCGTTCCCCGCAGCCGGCGGTATTATCTACAATCTGGCAGTGTGTTACTGGCAGCTGCAGCAGGTTGAGCAGGCACAGCAGCAATTGACGCAATTGCTGGAGCGCCAGCCCGGTTATGTTGAGGCGGCCAACTTACTGGGTGTCATAGCCAGGCAGCAAGGTAATTTTAATCAGGCCAGGCGCTACTGGCTGGATGCCCTGGCGCAGCAAAGCGATTTTGCCAGTGCCCATAAAAATCTGGGATTTTTATATGAGCTCTATCTGGCGCAACCCGCTCAGGCTCGCTATCACTATCAGCAATATCAGCAGCTGACCGCCGATCCGATGGCCGAAGCCTGGCTAAGTTTGCTTGAGCAACAGGAGTAACGGATGAATTATTATCTGATGTGTGGCTTCAGCCTTGGCCTGACATTGCTACCAGGCGAGGCCTGGGCCTGGCAAACCGAACCCGCCCAGCAACCAGAAGCAAAGCAATCTGCGCCCACGGTGCAGGTAGATATTAGTACCACGATTAGCGGTAATCAGGAGCAGCCACGCACCTTATACGTTTTACCCTGGCAGGACAGTATTGCCCAGATCCGTATTCCGGCGCCCGACATTAATGTGACCGAGCAACCGTTACAGCCGCTCGATCGCCAGCAATTTTTACGTTTTATTGAGGCGCAGTCGCTCCAACAGCCAAGCGCTACTACAGCATCATCAAAAGATAATTAAGAGGTTTACAGTATGGAATTCGTCAACAGCATAGTGCGGTTTTTGCAACAAGGTGGTTACTTTATATTCCCCATCGCGTTTATTCTGATCCTCGGTATCGCCATTACCGTCGAGCGCTGGTGGTTTTTGCGCTCGGTATATGCCAGCAATCAGCGGGCCTATCGTGAATTGCAGCCTGCCATTGCCGCAGCGGATACCAAAGCCATTTTGCAACAGGCAGACGCTAAGCAAACGCCGCTAAGTCTGATGCTGGCCAGCGGGGTAAACCGCTTAACCTCGTCACACCGGCGCGAAGATATGGAATACGCGATGGAGGAGGTGGTATTGGAGTACAGCCTGCGCCTGCAAAAACGCACGCCGTTTTTAGCGACCCTGGCGAACGTGGCCACCTTGCTGGGCTTACTTGGTACTATCGTCGGCTTAATTGCTGCCTTCTCAGCAGTGGCAAATGCTGATCCTTCAGAAAAAGCCAGTTTGTTATCTTCCAGTATTTCGGTCGCCATGAATACCACGGCCTTTGGCCTGATGACCGCTATTCCACTGGTATTTGTGCATGCGCTGTTGCAGAGCAAGACGGCCAGCATTGTCGATACCATGGAAATGGCCGGCATCAAATTGATGAACAGTATCGGACAACGTTTTACGGGTGGCCGGGATGATCAGAAAGCATAAAGTCAGCCAGAACGAAGCTGAGCTCGACATTACCTCCTTTATGAATCTGATGATTGTATTGGTGCCGGTGTTGTTACTGAGTCTGGTATTTACGCAAATCCGGGTGCTGAATATTCAGCTACCGGCGCAAACTGAGCAGTTAATGCAACAAGAGCAGGACAATCCGCAGATCCTGGAATTAGAGTTGCAGCCAGAAAAGTTGCGGTTGAATTATCCGGCCGGCCAGTTGTTGCGTGAGTTTGCTCATAACGAGCAGGGCCAGCCTGACTTTGCCGCGTTATCAGCGTTTTTACAGGATTTAAAACTTACCTGGCAACAGCAGCAAATTGAGAAAAGGGATATCAGCATTCTGGCGCCGGAGACGCTTGACTATCAGACACTGGTCAGCGCGATGGACACGGTACGATCGTTTAAAACGGTGGTCGCAGCCTCAGTGGTTGATGCGGAATTGTTTCCGTTGATTTCGCTCGGCCAGTTACCGGCGGAACAGACCGGGGGGAGCGAATGAAGCAGTCATTTCGCGCTAAGCGGATGTTAAAGCAAAATAACCGGTTGGCACAAAGCTCTAAATTAAACCTGGTAGCGCTGATGGATATTTTTACCATTCTGGTATTTTTCCTGATGGTGAATCAGTCTGATGTGGTGGTATTGCCAAGTAATAAAGACATGAGTCTGCCGCAATCGATATCAGAGCAGCTGCCGCAGGAGCAAGTGTTACTGACGGTAACCGCCAACGGTATTTTAGTGCAGGGCAAGCCGGTCTGGCGGGGCGATTGGCAGCAGGCGCCAGAGATGTGGCAGCAGCCGTTAACGGCTGCGGTGACTGAGGAACTGCAGTATCTGGCTAACCGGGCAGCGCCGTTAGCGGAGGAACAACAGGCCATAGGCCGGCCGGTGACGATCCTGGCAGATGCGTCAACCTCTTATGCCGTGTTACGCCGGTTAATGGCAATTTGTGCTGCCACCGAGTACCGAGATGTTTCATTGGCGGTAGAGCAGCGCAGCAGTGCACTGGAGGCGACGCCATGAGTACGCTAACCTGGCACGCTGGCGCTGGCTGGCAACATGAAGATCAGTTTTTCAACAAGGTCGTGCTGGCTGGCCTGCTGATGTTGGTGCTGTTGTCGATAGCCGTGCCGCTTTATCAGGTGCCAGAACGCAGCCGCGAGCAGCTGGAGCAATTGCCGCCACAGCTGGCACGGGTAAGGTTGGAAGAGCGGGAAATTATTCCGCCAGAACCGATTGAACTGCCAGAGCCAGAACCGGTTCCTGAACCCGAGCCGGTGCCGGAACCGGAGCAGCAGGTGGTAGACGCCAGTCCGGTAACTCAGGAGCAGGCCCGGACTCAGGCGCAGCAAGCGGGGCTGCTGGCCATGCAGGATGAACTTGCCGCGCTGCGCCAGACCTTTACCGTTAATCAGCAGGCACCTCAATTACAGCGTGATGGCCAGCAAGCAGCCGAGACAGCGGAGCCGGAGCGGATCAGCAACCCTGAACTGGCCAAAACCGCCGCCAAAGCAGCGGCAGCAGTCAGTGCTGATGTCGCCAGAGCTGATCTGAATCGTGCTGAGAATACCACCCTGGCAGAAGGTGAGCTGCGTGGTCTGGCAGCATCGGCGCCGGCTTCTGCTAGTAGCGGCAGTGCCAGCACCAATGATCCGGCCAGCCAGGGCGGTCGTTCTGAAGCCAGCATCCGCCAGACTCTCGACGCCAATAAAAGCAGTTTATATACCTTATACAACCGGGCTTTGCGCGCCAATCCATTACTCAAAGGTAAAGTGGTGTTTGAGTTGATCATCAACCCCGATGGCAGCTTGCAGCAGGTGACAATCGTTGAAAGTGAATTAAATGATGAGCGCCTCGAGCGCCAGTTACAACTGCGCTTGCAGGCAGTGAATTTCGGGGCAGCGGATGTATCGCCAACCCGTTCGAAGTGGACAATCGCGTTTTTACCCGGCTAACCGGGCAGGAGAGAAATATGCAAAGCTATATTAAGCCACTGGCCCCGGGCCTGCTGGTTACTGCACTTGCCATGGTGTTTAGTGGTGCCCTGCTTGCCGGGCCACTGGAACAAGCAAAGCGGCTGCATGACCGGCTAGCCGGTGTGCCGGCTGATGCCGTGACTTTGCAACAAATGAGCCAGATGATTGAGCAGGGCAATGCCGGGGGCGCAGCAGAGCTGGCGATGCAACATCCCGATTTTTATCGTACAACGTTAAAGTTGTTTGCCACCCCCGCCACCAACCGCGATCAGGATATTTTCGAACCGCTAAACGATTACAGCGCCACCATTATTGGCCTGGTACGGGACAATGCTGATTTTCGGCAAATATTACAAACCGACGTGTTATATGTTGGCGCTGACAGTTTAGGTTTGCCCCCTTATGCCGCTGATAACAACGCCCATTATCAGGCGCTGGATCAGCAGGGCATAGATTTGCAACAACATCTGGAACCGCGCGCTCAAAGCAGTTTGCTCGGTATCCCGGCCGAGGCCAGTGCCGGGGTCATGACCAGCCGCGCCGGCGCCAAAGCGTTTTTCTACCTGGGAACCAACCGGGCCATGTTGCGTTTTACCCTGATGAGCCAGCTTTGTACCGATTTAGAGCCGTTAAAAGATACCAGCACGGCAGCCGACAGGATCCGTCAGGATGTCAGTCGCAGCCCTGGTGGCGACAGCCGGATTTTTCATAACCGTTGCATTGGTTGTCATGCCGGTATGGACCCGTTGGCGCAGGCCTTTGCCTATTATGACTACCAGTTTACTGATGAAAATGGCGACAATGGCCGGTTGTTTTATCAGCAAGCCGGCAGCAATAACAGCCAGACCGGTAGCCGGGTTCAGCCCAAGTACCATATTAATGCCGGTAATTTTCCGTTTGGTTATAAGACCGAGGATGATCACTGGCAGAACTACTGGCGGCAAGGGCGTAATCAGGCGCTGGGCTGGGACAGCAGTTTGCCGGGTGAAGGCAATGGCGCTAAAAGTTTGGGCCAGGAACTGGCGCATTCGGTCGCGTTTGCCCAGTGTCAGGTCAAGAAAGCCTTTGAAACTACCTGCCTGCGACCGCCGGAAACCCTGGCAGACGTCAATCTTATTCAGCAAACCAGCGAGCGGTTCAGCCAGAGCGGATATAACTTAAAACAAGTGTTCACCGACACTGCCACTTACTGTATGGGAGAGTAACCATGAGATCTTCGCTTCTGGTTGTGCTTAGTATCTTGTTAATAGGTTGCGGTGGCGCTGAGGTTGAGCAGAATCCGCCGCCGCCAGTACAGGATAATAGTAATAATTATAATGGCCCGGCACCACAAACGGCCGATATTCAACAATTTAAGTTAAATCTGTGGGATAACCTGGTGGCCGACAATCGCTGTGGCAGTTGTCATCAGCAAGGTAATACCTCGCCGTTTTTTGTCCGTCGTGACGACATTAACCTGGCGTACAATGCGGTATTACCGCTGGTCAATTTAGCCGATCCGGCGCAGTCTTTGATGGTGCAGAAAGTGGCCGGTGGCCATAACTGTTGGCTAAGCAGTAATACGGCATGTGCCGATACCATTACCCAGTGGCTACGGAACTGGGGTAATACCACCGATGCTGAGCAGGCTGCTGTTACCCTGGTAGCACCGGTGATCCGCGATCCAGGCGCCAGTAAAGCTTTGCCGGAAAGCCCGGCATTATTCGCCACTGAAGTGTATCCATTGGTGCGCCAATACTGCGTTAATTGTCATGCGCCGGACGCTTCTGTTGCCCAGGCGCCATTTTTTGCTGCCAGCGATATCGATGCGGCCTATCAGGCCAGTCGCAATTTAATCAACCTGGACCGTCCTGAGTTATCACGTCTGGTAGCCCGTCTGGGTGGCGAGTTTCATAACTGCTGGTCAGATTGTGCCAGTGATGCGGCGGTTATGCTGGCTGCGGTAACGGCCATCAGTGATGCCGTGCCCGTCACAGCGCTGGACCCGCAACTGGTGCCTTCAAAAGCCTTACGCTTAGAAGACGGCGTAGTCGCTTCCAGTGGTGGTCGCTACGAGAGTAATCAGATCGCCTTTTATCAGTTTAAAGAAGGTCAGGGCAGTCAGGCGTTTGATACTTCAGGAGTAGAGCCGGCAGCAAACCTTAACTTACAGGGAGATTTTGCCTGGCTAACAGGCTGGGGCCTGCAAATTAACAGCGGTCGGGCTCAAGCGAGTACCCAAAGCAGTGCCAAGCTTGCGTCGTTGATCGGCGCCACCGGCGAGATGACGGTAGAAGCCTGGGTAATACCAGCCAATGTGGTGCAAGAGGGGCCGGCCGCTATTATCAGTTATGCCGGCAGTGCCATCAGCCGCAATTTTACCCTGGGCCAGAGCCAGTATAATTACGACTTTTTACTGCGCAGCGCCAGCAGTGATTTTGCCGGGATACCGGCACTGAGCACCGCCGATGCCGATGAGTTATTGCAAGCCAGCTTACAACATGTGGTAATCACCCAGGACCCGGTTAACGGCCAGCGCATCTATGTTAATGGCCAGGACAGTGGGGTGCAGGGCGAGCCTGCTGCTATCAGTAACTGGGATGACAGCTTTGCGCTGATGCTGGGTAATGAAGCCGATGGCAGCCGGCAATGGCAGGGCAGTATTCGCTTGCTGGCTATCCATAACCGGGCGCTGACGAGCGAGCAAATTGCCCAGAACTTTAGCATTGGCGTGGGGCAAAAGTTCTATTTACCGTTTGCCATCGGCCATTTAATCGATTTGCCCCAGAGCTATATCGTGTTTGAAGTGGCCCAGTTTGACAATTACTCTTACCTGTTTAGCCAGCCGTATCTGATTAATCTGGAGGGTGCCGCGTTGCCTGCCGATTTATTAATCAGCGACATGGCGCTGGCGATTAATGGCCGCGAAGTGACGTCGGGCCAGGCCTGGATCCGGCAACAGTTTACTTTTGCCAGCGGTACCAGCCTGACCGAGCCGGTGGTCATGTCCGAGCTGGGTACGATCATTGCCAGCGAGGCCGGGGCGGCCAGCGATGAGTTTTTCTTGTCGTTTGGTCAGATAGGCTCATTTAACAATGTGCGAACCCAGCCACAGTTCCCGCTGCAGCAAATCAGCCAGACGAATTCCGACAGCAGTGACATTGGTATCCGGCCCTTTGCGGCGATTAATGCCAGTATGAGCCAGCTGACCGGCATCTCTGTGGCAACACCGGCGGTAGCGAATACCTATCAGACTATTACCCGCCAGTTGCCGGCGCTTAGCAATATTGAAACCTTTATTTCAGCCCAGCAAATGGCCATTACCCAACTGGGTATCGCCTATTGTAATGCGGCAATTAACAATACCGTGCTGCGAGGCCAGTGGTTTCCGGCCGTTAACTTCAATGCCAGCCCGAGTGAGGCACTAAGCCCTGCTAATCGCGATGCGCTGATTAGCCCGCTACTGGACCGGTTTGCCCCGCTGCAACCGGAAACAGCGCTGGAGAACAGCGATGCCCGGGCTGAACTGAATAACCTGATAGATCGCTTAAGTCAGTGTAACGGTGCATGCGACAGCCAGCGTACTCAAACAATTGCCAAAGCCGCCTGTACTGCAGTGCTGGCCAGCGCCCAGATGCTGGTTTACTAATGCTGGTGAACCAAGGAGCTAACTGATGAAACTGAAAAAAGCCTTACACCCGGATGCGCCCTTATTACACGCCTGTCACAGCCGGCCGGTAACCCGGCGCGACTTTATTGCCTGTGGCCTGAGTGTTGGCGCGGGTATTCTGACTACGGGGTCGGTATTTAGCTTATTTGCCAACCCAACCAAGGCCTTTGCCGATCTGTCGCCCGATCTGGAGCTATTGAAAAACCAGTGCGGTATTAATGTTGAAGGTGCGGGTAAAATACCCTTTATTTGTTTTGATCTGGCCGGTGGCGCTAATATTGCCGGTTCCAATATTCTGGTAGGGGGGGCCGGTGGCCAGCTCGATTTCTTATCTACCCAGGGTTACAGCAAGCTGGGGTTGCCGGCCGATATGGTGCCGACTGCAGTGAATGCCGCTAATCCGGCCGCTGGTTTTGTTAACGATCAGCTGGGGCTGGCTTTTCATAGCGATTCACAAATGCTCGCTGGTATTCTGGAGCGTACCACTATGGCCACCCAGGCCATGACCAATGGCGCGGTGATGCCTTCCCGCTCTGAAAATGATACCGGCAATAATCCGCATAACCCGATGTATGCCATTGCCAGAGCGGGTGCCAATGGTTCGTTAATGCCGCTGATTGGCTCGCGTAATTCTGAGTCGGGTGCAAATTCAATGACCCCTGCCGAATTTTATAATCCGGAGTGGCGGCCAACCAAAATTGACCGCCCCAGTGATGTCACCGGCCTGGTGGATGTCGGGGACTTATTCGGCTTGCTGGATCAAAATGATGCGGTAGCAGTAATGGAATCTATTCAACGCCTGAGCGATAACAAGCTGAATAAAGTTAGCACCGGTATCAGCCGTGATGCGGTGATTAAAGATCTGGTGAGTTGTGGTTATGTAAAAAGTGCCGATCTGGCAGACCGTTTTGGTAATCCAGCCACGCTTGATCCGGCGGCTGATCCGGATATTGTGGGTGATGGCGGTATTTTCAGCACTGCTGAATTTAACAGCGATGCCGAGTTTCGAAAAACCGCGTCAGTGATGAAGCTGGTGGTAAATGGTTTTGCCGGCGCCGGCACCGTAACCATTGGCGGCTATGATTATCATACCGGCGAGCGCGGCACCGGCGAGCTGCGTGATTTACGGGCCGGCCGCTGTATCGGTGCTTGCCTGGAGTATGCGGCCAGGCGCAACCAGCCGCTGATGATTTACTTATACTCTGATGGCTCGGTGGCCAGTAATGGCCGGATTGATGACAGTGTCAATGGCCGGGGCAAGGGTGAATGGACCGGCGATAATTCCTCCACAGCAGCTTCTGCAATTCTGGTGTATAACCCCCACGGCCGGCCAGCATTGCTCGGTGGCAGCCCGGCAGAGCAAGCCCGCCATCAGCAAATTGGCTTTATGCGACCGGATGCCTCAGTAGAGACTGGCTCGTCAATGGCTGCCAATAACGTTAACTTACTGGTGCAAACCGTAATGCTCAATTATCTGGCGTTACATGGCGAGCAGGGCCGCTTAACTGAAGTGGCACCGTTTCATGGCCTGGGTAATGCCGCCAGTCAGGACCGGTTGACCGCATTCGCGCCTATTGTCTGAAGAGTTTTGCCAGAGTAGAACCGCGTTAAAAGCGCGGTTGGGGCGGCGGCACGGCAAGCGCATTATCACGTTGCTGATAATGCGCCACAATGGCCGCCAGTTCGCCGTTGCTATGCAGGTTTTGCCAGGCGGTATTAAGCTTGTTTAGCTGTTCTTCTGACAACGTTTTTCTATTAAAGCCAAAATAAACCGGGCCTTTATGAATGGCCAGCAGCGGTTGATAACGCATCGCTGTGCTGCTGTGTTCACTCTGCCAGTAGCGCAGCACAGAGATGTCCTCCAGCACGGCATTCACTCTGCCGGCATTTAACAAGGCGATTTTGTCGAGATTGTTAGCAATATACACCAGTTGTCGTTTTAAACCGGGCTGGCGTTGCAATCTGGCAAACGCTTCACCGTAGTATGCCCCTTCCAGCATCGCGATAGCGGTAAGGTCTACTTCTTCGGTCAGTTGTTCAATGGTGGTTAATGCCGGAATAGCCGCAGGATCGGCCACCAGATAAATTTGTTCCAGATGGTGTGGCCCGATAAAGGCAAAATGCTGTTGTCGCTGCGCGCTGTAGGTCAGGTGGCTGACCAGGTCCAGCTCACCTTTATCAATCATGCGCATGGCTCTTAACCACGGGCTTTCCACCAGAATAATGGTGCAGTCAATTTCGCGGGCAAGCCGCTCTGCCAGCTCAACACTGAGGCCGCTCCAGCCCGTGTCAGTTTTGATAATATGCGGTGGAAAATGGGTTTCCACCCCCAGGCGCAATGTGCACGCGAAAACCCGGGCCTGGCCCAGTGCTGTCAGCATACTGATTAAAATAATAATCTGTGTCGCCTTTGTGCGCATCGGGTTTCCAGTTAAATTATTATTATTTAGTCACGCCTGCGTCAGATAGTTTTGTATAAACTTTAAACAGACAAGCCAGTATAAAGCGCTTTGTCCTAACTGGAAATAGCTAATTTTACTCGTTATTTACTGTGCCAGGCCAGAGGTGAAATACAATTGATGCTCACTGCTGATAAATATCGCTTCAAATTCGCTCTGCTGTTCAATAAAGGCTATACCCCGCTTAAGCCCCATCACAAATAAGGTGGTCGACATCGCATCGGTGCGGGTGCTGTCAGGCCCGAGTACCGTTACACTCATTAAACCGGACGGGCTCTGGCCGCTTTTCGGGTCGAGAATATGATGATAGCGCACGCCATCTTCAATAAAAAACCGCTCATAATCACCAGAGGTGCTGATGGCACTGTCGGTTAACGGCAGCTGCGCCACAATACCGTCTTCTTTACGCGGGTGCTTAATGGCCACCTGCCAGGGCCGGCCCCGTTTATCGCCCAGTAAACGGGTATCACCACCGGCAGTCACCAGCGCATGCTTAATACCGGCTGTTGCCAGCAGGCCAATGGCCTGTTCAACCGCATAGCCTTTGGCGATACCGCCCAAATCAATTTTCAGCCCGGGCAGGCTAAATTTCACCTGATTATCTGCCAGTAACTGAATATGCCGGTAATTAATTAATGACCGTTGCGCCTCCAGCTCTGCTGCACTGGGTTTAATATGCTGGCGGTAATCATAGCTAAAGCCTACCGAAGCAAAGCTGATATCAAAAGCGCCATCACTGAGTTTCGCCAACTGCTCTGCCTGCTGCAGCAACTGGTACAGCTCGTTACTTATGGTAACAGGCCGGCTGGCTGCATCCCGGTTAAGCAGGCTCAGTTCACTGCTGTCGATATAGGGACTCATCAGCTGGTTAATCCGCTCAAATTCATGTTGCACGGCAAGCAGCAAGTCTTTACCCAGCTTGTCATCTTCCGCCCACAGCTCGACATAAGCCTGGGTGCCCATGGTCTGAAAGGGCAGGCGCTGCCACTGGGCCTGAGCGGGCAGGGCCAACAGAAATAGAAATGCCAGAGTACTGGCAGCAACATGTTTAAAAAAAGTAATGCAAGACACAAAAAATTCCGCTGCAAACTGGTAACTGTTGCATTGTTGCAGAGCCAGAAGATTTACTCAATGCTGGCGGCCGATTTGCGTTTAGGCTACTATCTGCGCCCTTTGTTGCTGATGTTAATTTTTAGTATGGGATTACGGATGTTTAGAAATGTGGTTGCGGGCGTTGCCCTGTCAGGGATGTTAATTGTACCAAGTGCCCAGGCGGTATGGAGTGATAGTCAGAAAGTATTTGCTGTATTTACAGAGCAGGGTGATAAGGCAGAAACCAGCGGCTTTTCTATTGGCTTACGCAAAGTTGAGCGCAGTGATTTCTACGTTCAGGCAGGCTTGAGCTATCAGCGGATCAGGTTAAAACAGCAGCCGGTTGACTATACTGAAGGCCGGATCAGACCGCTGTTTTTATATGGCCGCCTGGGCATGGACTGGCAGCTAAGTCCTTATTTTCAAGCCGGCATAGATCTGAACGGTAGTGTTCGGCAATGGTTTGATAACACAGAACAGTCCTGTTGCAATGCTATGGCCAGAGCCGGCCTGGAGTTTAAAGCAACTGATCATATCCGGCTTGAACTGTATGGCAATTGGTACAACATACGTTACCAGACACGTCACATCTCAATTACACCTATTGACTATCAACCTAATGGTGAAAGCCGCCGCTTTAGCCGCACTACCATTGGTGCCCAGGCGTCGCTGGTGTTTTAACGAAACTCCACAGCCGCAAAGCTGTTATCAAAGACGCCAATCGGCCGCATAGTCTTTATTCGCTTTAAAAGCTTCGACTTCTAAGGGTGCTTTGTCGTACCCATACTCTGCCAAATCCGAGAAGTGCTTAGTTATTATATGGTCGAGACTGGTTCGTTCAATTTGAAGTACGTGCACCAATTCATGAGCTAACTTTGGCCTGTTTAGTTCATAACCATTACGAACATAAATTGAGTATCCGAACACCTGAGCGTTGTTGGTGATACCTTCACCAATGAATCCGAGTGCTTCACCTAGTGTTTTCAGCGCAAAGTTTTCGTACGGGAACGGAATTTCATCCACATAAACAATCCTTACTTTTTCAGGGTTTTGAATCCCTATATCGGTTGCTAATGACAGCTCTTGTGCATTTAAAGCTACTCCAGACTCCAAACCTTTGTTATCAGTTTCAAACGCCCAGTCAATATACTGCGGTAACAATATATTTGAGATAATTTTCTGGTATGACAGTATTGCTACGATGATGGCAACGCTCAAGATGAGTGTTGTAACCTTTATGAACTTCATGTGTTACAAATCCTTTTTTAAAAAAAAACTGGTTGTTTGCAAAAAAATGTAACGCAACCAGCTTCAGCCGAAAAGTCACGCCAGCGGATTTAACGGCCAGCTTTATCAATGATTATAGGGATTTGCGATGCAAGCCACTCTTTTTCTTTGACTCCAAACATCGTTTTACGACCATTTAACCTGTAGATATAAACAACGGATTCCTGGTGTTTTTTCATCATGAGCTGATGCTTGCCGGTTTTATCTGCAACAACTAACTCAATCTGAGCATTTTCAGGTAAAAATAAAAGTTCTGTTTTTTCTGCGTTGAAACGAATCTCGTTTTTTATCGCAAGATTGGGGGCACTGATACGCAAGAAAAAATTTTCTTCATCAATAGTTTGCCTATGCCCAGGCAAAGTAACACAGCCCGAAAGAATAAAACTTAAGCAAGCTAAAATGAGCAGTCGAAACTTGAGAAATACTGACATTTACGTTCCTTGTGTCACATTAATTTTTGGACGCAAAGGCCCGTAATTAAAAACGAACTTTTCCGCCTTTGTAAATTCGATGTGGATGAAGTTACATCTGTTTTGGCTTATTTACAATAACTTATGGGTACAACTAAGATTAGTAGAGGATAGAACCTCTTTTGAAAGAGCCGGCGAGTGAGGAAGAGCGTTGTATCCGGTATTTTTACATCCGCTGACTGCTGACCCTAAGGGCAACAGCGCGCGCAGTGAGTGGTAAATCCGTTTGTTGACGCAACTTGCTACGATTGTAGCGCATTGCTACAATTGGCCTGTTTTTACAGGAGAGATATTATGGCAACTGCAAGTGTAAGGCTAGACCAGGATCTGGTAGAAAAAGCGACCATTATGGGGAAAGCATTGAACCGCACAATGCCTAAGCAGATAGAGCATTGGGCAAAAATTGGTGAAATGATGGAAGATAACCCGGACTTACCTTATGAATTTGTAAAACAAGTGATTATATCGAAGGCGGAAAAAGAAGCCGGAAAGTTGGAGCCATACGACTTTGGCTAAAATAATGTCAACGGCAATCTAATTTTGACCCACTTACCGCTTAAAACG
>TARA_R100000656_G_scaffold42864_2_pt1 | contig 48038 bp, 46 predicted proteins | sample TARA_R100000656 | Tara Oceans TARA_R100000656 (sample SAMEA2622517) | marine metagenome | biome: marine biome (ENVO:00000447); feature: mesopelagic zone (ENVO:00000213); material: "saline water (ENVO:00002010), including plankton (ENVO:xxxxxxxx)" | depth 350 m
CGGGATTGATCCGTGAGTCATATCGCCGGAGACGATACTGCCTTGATGCTTCGCAATCTGCTGGCCGAGGTGCGGTCCTGTACCCTGTGCAGGGATTTGCCGCTGGGGCCGAGGCCAGTGTTGCGTGCGGAGCCGACGGCTCAGGTTCTGGTGATTGGCCAGGCGCCGGGGACCCGGGTGCATGCCAGTGGTATTCCCTGGGGTGATCCCAGTGGCGACCGGTTGCGCCAGTGGCTCGGGGTCAGCAAAACACAGTTTTACAACGCGGGCTTTTTTGCGATTATGCCGATGGGCTTTTGCTATCCGGGACGGGGAAAATCCGGTGATTTGCCACCCAGAGCAGAATGTGCGCCCACCTGGCACGAGGCGATACTGGCCCGGTTGCCGAGGATATCCCTGACCCTGTTGATCGGCCAATATGCCCAGCACTATTATCTCAAGGAGACACAACACCGGACGCTTACTGCACGGGTCCACCACTGGCGTGATTACTTACCTGATACTATGCCTCTGGTCCATCCATCGCCTCGCAACCGATATTGGTTGGCCAAAAACCCGTGGTTTGAGGCTGAACTGGTACCCCGCTTGAAACAAGAGATTGCAGTGAGACTTTAACATACGTAAAACGCTGTTTGCCGATTGAGCCATTTTTTAGTGGTTTGTTGAGCTACACCGATATCAGGGAATAGACATGAGTAACCAGTTTCTCGATCGATCAAATTTTATTCGTGTGCCGGTGAGCGGGTTGAAACTGGGCATGCTGGTGACTGAGTTGGATCGCCCGTGGCTGGAAACACCGTTTTTGTTACAGGGTTTTGTGATACGTCACCCCTCTGAAATTCGCAAACTGCAGGAATACTGTGATTACGTGTTTGTGGAAAAGGAGGGTCGCCTTTGGGGCGAAAAGAAAGATCCGTTCAGAGCCAGTTTCGGTCGTTCAAAGCGAAGCGCTGCCAGTCCAGGTGGTAATGCTCTGCACAAAAGAGCCCGCGTTGATAATGATAGCGGTTCGCTGATTCAGGCAATGAATACCCGGCCGGAATACCCGGCGCAGAACACGGTGGAGAATGAGCACCCCGTGGCACGCAGAGCCTATGAGGCGGCTCACAGCCAGGTGGAAGATCTGCTGGAGCAGGCCAGGCTCGGCAATGTTCTGGATACGCAGGGTGCCAAGGATGTGGTAGGCAATTGCATTGACAGTATCCTGCGCAATCCCAGTGCGTTGTTATGGATGGTAAAAATCAAGCACATGGATTACTACACCATGGAGCATTGCCTGAATGTCTGTATCCTTGCCATCGCGTTTGGTCGTCATCTCCGGCTACCGGAAAATGAGTTGATTAATCTTGGGGTTGGTGGTCTGTTGCACGATGTGGGCAAGATGCAGATACCGGACAAGATTCTCAATAAGCCAGGCAAGCTGACTGAAGAGGAGTTTGTCATAATGAAGGCTCACCCCGAGGAAGGACGGAAACTGTTAATGAAGTCTCAGGGTAGTCTCAGTTCTGCTATTGATGTAGCCATCAATCACCACGAGCGAATGGATGGCAAGGGCTACCCTCGCGGACTGTTTGCCCACGAGTTGTCCAGTTATGCCCGTATCATTGCCATTGTGGATGCTTTTGATGCCATGACAAGTGAGCGCTGTTATGACAAAGCCAGGTCTACTCTGGAGTCGCTGAAGGAAATTTATCGGCATCGAGGAACTCATTTTGATGAGGCCCTGGCGCTGGAATTTATTCAGCTGATGGGGCCCTACCCACCGGGCACGATTGTGGAATTAGGCAATGGCTATGTCGGCATTGTGCTCTCTTCACAAATCAAAAAACGCCACTTGCCCAACGTCAAGCTGGTACTCGACAATAATAAACAGCCTGTTTTTGAGGAATTTATAGATCTGCTGGATGTGGAGCGCGGTACGGTGCCCCGTGAATGGCTGATTCACCGGGTGTTAAAAGACGGTGAACATGGGGTATTCCTGAAAGATTATCCAGTAAAAACGGCTGAAGCCAGTCACGCTTCGGAAAATCCTGGGTTCCAGGGCGATCGGGATTGATCGCAACAGTTGGCGGATCAGGGAAATATTTCCAGAGGTATGGCCTGTGCCAATCAATCCGCAGCCGGATTTTCCCGGTTGCTGGCGCGGGGTGTGTAACAGATTTCACTGATCAGCCACTGAGCCGTAGTGCCCTTGATGGCCAGAGATATCTCATCATCTAGGCGCTTGCCCAGGAGTTGTCGTCCCAGTGGTGAATCAATGCTGATTTTATGTTGTGCGGGATCGATTTCATCGGCGCCCACCAGTCTGAAGCAATGTTGGTTCCCATGCACATCTTCGAGGGTGACCCAGGCGCCGAAGTAAATCCTGTCACGGTCTTCGGGTTGTCGGTCCACGACGGTGATTTCATCGAGCCGTTTGCTCAGATAGCGTACCCGACGATCAATTTCCCGAAGTCGTTTTTTGCCGTAAATGTAATCACCATTCTCCGAGCGGTCGCCATTTTTGGCGGCCTCATGGACTACGGCCGTGACCACAGGACGCTCGACTTTCCAAAGTTTGTGCAGCTCTTCCCGCAATGCCCGAGCGCCTTCCGGTGTGATATAGGGTGCGCTTCTGGTGACGGGTGGCCGGTATCTGCCCATGGGTTAGCGGTCTATTCCTGAAGGTTGTCTATGGAAATGGCCGGCAGTTTATCCGCGGGGTTAAAGCCGAAAACTTTGCCGTAAAAATACAGCTCTGCCTCAAGTGCCTGGTGGATTGTCTCCGCCTTTCTGAAACCGTGGCCCTCTTCGGCAAAGGGCAGATAGGCCACGGGCAGGTGTTTTTCTTTCAGTGCGTTGACCATGGTCAACGCTTGCTCCGGTGGTACTACCCGGTCGTCCATCCCCTGGAAAAATATCACCGGGCAATGAAACTTCTCCGCGTGGTAAAGCGGGGAGCGGTCACGATAGACCGACTGTTTTTCCGGATAGGGACCCACCAGACGGTTGAGGTAGCGGGACTCGAATTTATGGGTATCGCGAGCCAGTGTTTCGAGGTCGCCAATACCGTACAGGCAGGCTCCCGCCTTGAACATATCCCGGAAACACAGTGCGGCCAGTACCGTATAGCCACCGGCACTGCTGCCCCGGATAGCAATTTTCTGTGGATCGACTTTCTGTTGTTCGATCAGATGGCGGGCACCTGCCGTCACATCTTCCACATCGACGATGCCCCATTGGCCATGGAGTTGTTGGCGGTATTGACGTCCATAGCCAGTGCTGCCCCGGTAGTTCACATCCAGTACGGCAAAGCCCCGGCTGGTCCAGTACTGGATTTTCAGGTTGAGGGCGGAACTGGTTGCCCCGGTTGGACCGCCATGGCAGACGACGATGAGCGGTGGCAGGCTGTTTGCCGGACCATTGAATCCGGGGTTGGCCGGTGGGTAAAAGAATCCGTGGGCGATATTTCCCCCACCGGTTGGAAAGCTGACCGATTGAGGGTTGGACAGATAACCCGATTGAATAGCCGGTGAACAGCTGCTGGCCAATACACGGAGAGTATCCCTCTCGCCGATATCCAATTGTGCCAGTTCTGCTCCCCGGGTGGCGGATGCCCCCACCAGCCATACGCGATTGTCCTCACAATAGAGGTCAGAGATCTGGGTGTAGTCGGTTGAAACCGGTTGCAAGGCCTGGCCGGGCGCCAACATGGCCAGTTGCCAACTCCCCTGCTGTGTATAACTGCAGACCAGTGTCCCGTCGTCGCAGAAACCATAGTTGGACATGCCCAATACCCAGAGAGGGGTGGCAAACTCAGCCTTCATCGGCAACAGGGCCGAGATCTGATCACTGCCGGGGTCCCAGCGGTACAGGTTCCACCAGTTGTTGCGGTCCGAAATAAAACACAGTTGGTTATCCGGTGACCAGCAGGGCTGCACAATCGATTCATGGCCACTACCGGCAAGCAGGCGTGGTGCCCCGGGGTTACCGTCGGTGTCCAGTTCTGCCAGCCAGAGCTGGGTGTTGTCCCAGGGTAAATCCGGATGATCCCAGCTGACCCAGCACAGCTGCTCATTGTGCTTGTCGAGCCGTGGATAAGCGTAAAAGTCCGCGCCTTCACAGAGCCGTTGAATGGCCATTGACTGATCCAGTGGTACCGAAACCAGAAGATTTTCTGGCTCCCCCGGTTGTGTATGGTTTTCTGCCACGCAAATCAGCCGCTGGCGTTTGCGATCCAGACAGAAATCGGCAAACCGGTAGTCACTTTCGGGGGTGAGTGGGCGCGGGATCGCATCGAGTACACTCAGGTCCTGAGCGTAGAGACGCTGATCGTCCTGAAGGCAGAAGTAAAGCGTATCGTCAGCTACCAGATAGGGAGTGCCACCGTATTCGTGTACCTTACTGCGGGCACTGAGGGGTGCCTTCAGGACGTCCCTGACATTACCCTGCGGGTCTTTTTGTACAATGACTGATCGACCGTTTTCCCACGGGCGGGACTCCAGCCAATAAAGATTGCCGCGATCCACACGAGGCCAGGCGTACCCGGGCACAGCGCTGGTGAGCAACGTGGGGACGATGGGAGATGTCCAACTGCCGTATGGTGCGGTTACCGACATCGGTCAGCCCCCGGCAAACTTGACGGCATGGCCCTGGCTGATCAGCGTGTCGCGAATCTTTTCCCGGTGGTCACCCTGAATTTCGATAATGCCGTTTTTGACACAACCCCCGGTACCGCAAAGTTCCTTGAGTTTTTTTGCCAAGGACTTCAGTTCGCTGTCGCTCATTTCGAGACCACTGATCGTGGTTACACCCTTGCCCTTTCGGCCACTGGTTTCACGGCGGATCCGCACAATGCCATCACCGGCAGGTCTGGCCGGGGCAGCATTGCCGGATTTGATGCGCCCGCTCTCCGTGGAATATACAAGACGGGATTCTTTACTCATGATGGCAGGTTTTTCCTGGGTTTAGGACGGTTAGTCCAGTGTGAGTACAATTTTGCCAATATGCTCGCTACTTTCCATCAATTGATGGGCTTTGGCGGCCTGGGCCAGTGGGAAAGTCTCATTGATAACCGGTGCAATGGCACCATTTTCCAGCAATGGCCAGACCTTATCCAGCACAGACCTCGCTATCGCGGCTTTTTCCGATACAGGACGGGCCCGCAGCGTGGAGCCGGTCAGTACCAGTTGTTTCAGCATGACTGGCATTAGGTCCACTTCCACTCTGGAACCCTTGAGGAACGCGATTGACAGGATGCGTGCTCGAAATGCCGCAGCATGGATATTTCTGCCGACATAGTCTCCGCCCACCATATCGAGTATCACGTTTGCACCCACGCCATCCGTGAGCACTTTCACTTCCTCGACAAAATCCTGTTTCCGGTAGTTGATCGCGGCCTCGGCACCGAGTTGCAGGCAATAGGCACATTTTTCGTCACTGCCCGCTGTGGTGAATACGCGATGATTCAGCATATTCGCCAGCTGGATTGCAGTGGTTCCAACACCACTGCTACCGCCATGAACCAGAAGGGTTTCCCCTGGCTGCAGAGTATTTTGCTGGAACAGATTGCTCCAGACCGTAAAGAATGTCTCCGGAATGGCTGCGGCCTGAATCAGGTTGAAGGGCGATGGTATCGGCAGGCAAAGGGTTTCATGGGCAATGGCATACTCGCTGTAACCACCGCCATTGAGGAGTGCACACACCGATTGTCCCACTTGCCAGTTCGCTTCATTCCTGCCGACGGAAACAATTTCCCCGGCGACTTCCAGACCCGGAATATCCGAGGCTCCCTTTGGCGGTGGGTACCGCCCCTGGCGTTGCAGTACATCAGGCCGGTTGACACCGGCAGCCCGCACACGAATCAGCACCTCATTATCACTAGGTATTGGCACAGGACGATGGGTTGCAGTGAGTACCTCTGCCGAACCGGGTTTACCGATTTCAATACATGCCATTTCCCGGGGTAATGTCATGACCAGCTCCAGATTTGAATAACAAGAAAGCCAATACAGAGTAATGTGCCAGTCGCCGGCAAACCCAGCTGTAACGGACCCCGTTGTCGCTCTCGATAATGTAAGGATAACAGGGATAGATTGACGAAGGTAAACACGAGCAGTATCAGGCAGCTGGTGGCTCTGGCGAGGGTGGTGACGGGTAGCCAGATGGCAAAGGCGAGCACCAGGCTGCCAGCCAGCAGTGTTGCGGGGATAGGGGTTCTTGTTGCGGTGCACACTGAACTGAGCAGGGCCGGAGCCAGTTGTCGTTTCGCCATACCGTAAAGTACCCGGGAAACCATGATGATTTGCAAAAGTATGCCATTAACCATGGCGACGACCCCGATTGCTCCCATCAGTTGCAACGGGAGGTCACTGTTTCGTTCGACCAGAAGCACCATTGGTGCGGGCGAGCTGGCCAGACTCTCTAGCGGCACCGTTTGCAGAGCGACGATCGCAATGGTGGCATAGAGAAGTGTTGTCACCGTTACGGCGATGGCAATCCCGAGAGGGAGGTTCGTCTGTGGGTTTTTGACCTCTTCTGCCATATGGACCATATCTTCAAAGCCGATAAATGCGAAAAATGCCAAAAAAGCCCCGCTGGTGATGGCTGTAAATTCTGTCGTGCTGAACTCGGGAATTAGTGATGACCAGTCAATTCCACGTTGTTTGATGTCATCGCCGCTGATGACGATGATCAATAGCAAACCGGCGAGTTCCAGCACGGTTGTCAGGATGGCGATAGTGACAGATTGTTTGACTCCCCAAAGAGCAATAGCGGTGAGAATGATGATCAGTGTTGTCATCATCGACCAATCGGGTAGATGGGAAAAAACGCCCATATAACCGGTAAAGCCCCGGGTGATTGTGGCTGCGGAAATAATGGCCCCCAATACCAGTGCATACCCCACGAGGGCACCCAAGTGTCTGGATCTGAGCGATTCCACGATATACACAGGCTCCCCTGCACTGTGGGGAAACCGTCGGGAGAGTTCCGCGTATGAGGCGGCACTGAAACAGACAACCACCGCTGCCAGAAGGAAAGCCCATGGTGCCATCATGCCGCTTTCGCTGACAACCTTGCCCAGCAGCACGTAAATTCCTGCACCAACAATAGTCCCTATGCCATAAAAACTGATTTCCAGGAGTGAAAGGGAGCGAAGAAGCGGGGTTGGCTGATCCATGAGTCAAGTATAGGCCTTGATGGTGTGGACAGTAGTCTGATGGCCGGGTTTTCAGTGACGTGATTAACTACCCAAACCGGGCTGCAACCTTTAGGATTGGTCAAGCTGTCGGTATGGCGGTCAATCATCAAATAATAAAGGGGCGTCGTTGACACACCATGGACAAACAGCAATTGCGCGAACAACTTTACCGGATCATTTTTGGTACAGACACCAAAGCGGGGCAACGCTTTGATATATTTCTGATCTATGCCATTTTGATCAGTGTGCTGGCTGTCATACTAACCACGGTTGAATCTCTCAGTAGCCGTTACGCACTGTTGTTTTTTTCAGTGGAATGGTTTTTTACAGCGCTGTTTACCGTGGAATACGGCCTGCGTATTTTCTGCTCCCCCAATCGCCGCAAATACCTGTTCAGCTTTTATGGTCTGATCGATCTGGTTTCGATTATCCCCTCCTATCTGGCCCTGTTTTTTACCGGTGCCCATTATTTGCTCATTATCCGCCTGTTGCGGGTATTGCGTGTCTTTCGGGTATTGAGGCTGGTTCGCTATCTATCTGAAGCCGATGTGCTGATGCGTTCCATCAATCAGGCCCGGCGGAAAATTTTTATCTTCTTTTTCTGTGTGTTGGTGTTGAGCACACTATTCGGTTGCCTGATGTACGTCGTGGAAGGCCCCGCAAATGGCTTTACCAGTATTCCCAAGAGTATTTATTGGACCATCGTGACCCTGACCACCGTGGGTTTTGGCGATATCACGCCCCACACGGTATCAGGGCAAATTATTGCCACGCTGGCGATGCTGACCGGTTATTCCATTATTGCCATTCCCACGGGTATTATCACGGCTGAACTGGCCGGTGAAATGCAGCGGGAAAAATCCCTGTATCCCTGCCCCAACTGCGTCAAGGCCGGTCATGATCGGGATGCCAGTTTTTGCAAATGGTGTGGCGCGGGCCTCGCCACCAGTGATTCCAATCCCGATAGTTCACCTTCGACCAGCGGGGGAGGCTAACCAGTGGGTCATTGGCTCTGGCCACCCCTGGTGCTGATTGGTCAGGGGTGGCAGTGGATCGGTGAGTTCTGGCTGCCGGTCTATATTCTGACTGTGATATTGGGTACTGCGCTGGCAATCGAAGCCATTTTCAAAGCTCGTACGACCCAGGGGGCCATAGCCTGGTCGCTGGGGTTGATTTTTTTACCGCCGTTGGTGGTACCTGTTTATCTCCTGTTTGGACAGCGGCGGTTCTACGGCTACGTGGAGGCGCGTCGCAAGGGTGATCTGGAAATACAGCGGATCGCCCAGAAGTTGTTGTCGGAAATGGCCCAGGACTTCAGTCTGCCCGGCGATGCTCCCGCCGCTGTTCAGCTGCTTGAACAGTTGGCTCTGATGCCGTTCACACGTGGCAACCAGGTGTCATTGCTGATCAATGGGGAGCAGATTTTCGAGCGTATCTTTGCGGCAATAGACCGTGCCGAAAACTACATACTGGTGCAGTTCTATATCGTTCGAGACGACCGTTTGGGCAACGAACTCTTACAGCGGCTGGCGGCAAAAGCCCGTCAGGGTGTCAGGGTTTATTTTCTCTTCGATGCCATTGGCAGTTTCAAATTGACGCGTCGTTATTTGCGGGCCTGCCGGGAAGCAGGGATAGCCATTGAGCCCTTTCGTACCTGGCGCTGGCGTAAGCGCCGGCGTTTTCAGATCAATTTCCGCAATCATCGCAAGGTGGTTGTCGTGGATGGACGGTGTGCTTTTGTTGGCGGGGCCAATCTGGGTGATGAGTATCGCCACCGCCATCCTCGTCTCAAACCCTGGCGGGATACCCATGTCCAACTGGAAGGCCCAGCAGTGAAGGGGACACAGGTTTCCTTCCTGGAAGACTGGTATTGGGCGACAGGTGAGGTCCCCGCCATGAACTGGCATCCGGAGACTATGCCGAATGATCAGCAGGTGCTGGTGCTGCCGAGCGGCCCGGCTGATCTGCTGGACTCCTGTCAGTTGATGTTCTTACATGCCATCAACAGTGCCAGGGAGCGCATCTGGATTGTCAGCCCCTATTTTGTTCCCGATGAGTCGATTAGTAATGCCCTGAAGCTGGCGGCTCTGCGTGGTGTTGAGGTACGACTTATGTTACCGGGTATCACTGATAACCGGCTTGTTCAGTTATCTTCCTTTGCTGCGCTGATGGATATGCAGTATGCCGGTATTCAGGCTTTTCAGTATCAGCGCGGTTTTTTGCATCAGAAAGTTGTACTGGTGGACAACGACCGTGCATATGTGGGAACTGCCAATTTCGATAACCGCTCGTTTCACCTTAACTTCGAAATTACTGTGATGGTCAGAGATTGGGCGTTTGCCCAAGAAGTGGAAGCGATGCTGCTGGATGATTTCAATGGCTGCCGGCCATTGACGGTTGAATCACTGGAAAAACGCAGTCTGATATTCCTTTCGCTGACGAAATTGGCAAGATTGTTCTCGCCAATCCAATAGATCGTTACAAAATAGGGTACGATAGCCCCCCATACATCGCTGTTGAGAAACATTATGACGCTGACTGCCGAACTCCTGGGCGAAACGTCCCCCTATATCTATAACCTGGTTTACGATGTCGATGTGCGCCTGCTCTTTATTGAGTGTCTCAACGACCCCTCAGATGAGGAACCGTCCCTGCGTATCGTCTTCCCCGAAGTTATCAGTTATGCCGAGAGCAATCAGCCAGATGCGCTGGATGATGAGCTCATGGATGACCTGGTCAGTATGGACTGGAGCAATGAAAATCAGGTGACAATTCTGACCTGTAAAAAAGAGATTATTCTGGAGTTGACAGGCAAGCCGTTTACCGAACAAATCGGCTGATGAAGGCATCGTTTTCTGCTCGGGGGTGAGGGCCTGCAGAGCTGTTAGCCAGTTTTTTCTTCATCGCCAAAGACCTCATTTCGCCAGTCAGGCCCCAGGTTGTCTTCGACATATTCCCTGATAAATTGGCGAATCTTTTGGGAAGGGGTGACATCTTCGTTGGCACACAGCCTTTCAAAGATGGCTTTCTTCTTTGGATCAATCAGTAGTGTCAATCTGGCAGTTCGATTTTCCATCTGGTGATTCTCGCTAGAGCGGTTTTCAGTTATTATGTTAATTGAATGTTAATTTGTCTGATCCGTAAACTCAATAGTTTCTGCCGCTTCAGGTTTTCTCTATGGCCCATCGCGCGCACCTTTTTTCACTAAAAATTGCTCATGGCTTGCGTACGTCTCTGAGTGATACCCCCTACAACTCAAAGGTTTTTTTCAAGGATGCCATGGCTGGTATTGCCATTGGCATTATCGCCATTCCTCTTGCCATGGCGTTGGCAATCGCCAGTGGTGTTGCGCCACAGTATGGGCTTTACACCGCCATTATTGCCGGTTTTGTCATTCCGTTGACCGGCGGGTCGCGTTTCAGTGTTTCCGGCCCTACTGCTGCATTCGTCGTTATTCTCTACCCGGTTGTTCAGCAATATGGGCTGCCCGGGCTGCTGGTGGCGAGCATCCTGGCCGGTATCATACTGGTAGTGATGGCACTGTTGCGACTCGGACGTTATATCGAATACATCCCGGAGCCGGTTACCCTCGGCTTCACCGGGGGAATTGCCGTTGTGATTGCCGTTCTCCAGCTCAAAGACTTTCTGGGCCTGCATATTGCGGATATGCCCATTCATTTTACCGATAAGGTATTGGCACTGATCAGCGCTCTGCCCGATTTCTCAGTGTGGAGTCTGATCACAGGGCTGGCCACATTGTTGGTGATGCTGCTCTGGCCTCTGCTGAAAACCCCTGTTCCCGGACACCTGCCGGCGGTCATTGTCGGTAGTCTGGTGGCAGTAACTCTGAATCAACAGGGTGCGGGCATTGCCACAGTTGGATCCACCTTCAGTTTCGTCCTCCCCGATGGAACGGTCGGGGCGGGTATTTCATCAGTATTACCGGATATTCAATGGCCCTGGCAAAGAACTCAGTCGGGCGAAGCACCGTTGGTATTCAGTTGGTCCGTCACCCAGGATCTGCTGTCGGCGGCTTTTGCCATCGCGATGCTCGCGGCCATTGAGTCGCTGTTGTGTGCCGTGGTACTGGATCGCGCATCCGGTACCAAGCACAGCGCCAACAGTGAATTGCTGGGGCAGGGTATTGGCAATATTATTGCGCCCTTTTTCGGTGGTATTACAGCCACAGCTGCGATTGCCCGTTCGGCTGCCAATCTCAAGGCTGGTGCAGTGACACCCATCGCGCCAATGATTCACGCCCTGGTGGTGCTGGCTTCCGTGGTATGGCTTTCCTCGCTTTTATCATTTATGCCGATGGCCAGCATGGCGGCGCTATTGGTGGTCGTTGCCTGGAAAATGAGCGAGACATCCCGGATCGCGCACCTGCTGAAAACCGCTCCGCCGAGCGATGTGCTGGTGTTTGCGGTCTGCTTTTCCCTGACAATATTGTTTGACATGGTGATTGCGATTACTGCAGGTCTTGTTCTGGCATCTTTGCTGTTCATGAAAGAGATTGCCGAAATGACAAAAATCAGCGATATCTCCCGCAATAAAAAAATGATCGATGGTGAAATTCCCGACGGCTGGCGTGTATTGAAAATAAATGGCCCATTATTCTTTGCGGCGGCAGACCGTGTCTTTGGTGAGCTGGCGCAGTTAGGCAAAGGTCAAAAGGGGCTAGTGCTGTATCTGGATGGTGTATCAATTCTCGATTCTGGCGGCGTGGCGGCGCTTTATAAGTTGCTTGATACTTGCCGAGCATCCGGTACGCGCCTGCTCCTGGCAGATTTTCAGTTCCAGCCACTGAAAACACTATCGCGGGCCGGCTTTCGCCCGGATGGGACCAACTGCAAAATATTTTCCGAGCTATCCGGCGCTCTGGCCGCATTGAGGGATGAAGAAAAATCTGCTGCTGTCAGTCGGCCGTATGATGCGCCTGCCAATCCTGAGTTGCGGTCAGGTCAGAGCGAATAGAAGGCAATGATCATCCCGTCTGTTGGTCGGATTTCTGTCTGGTCTAAGGCGGTATCTGCCAGTCAGGCATAGCCGGTGGGCTGTCTGCCCAGACTTTTCTGCATTGCAAAATATTGTGTGCAAAAGTGATGCTTATTTGACATACTTTTTGACACTTTTAGCAAAGCTTTTTTTGGAAGAAGTGAGCAAGTACTCGGCAAATTACTATAACAATTAGGGACCTTATGGTTACCGTGCTGAAACGAATGTCGAGACCGATTTTTGTCTCCATAATGTTATGGGGTCCGGTGGTGGCGAATGCTTGTGCTCTGGCCAAAATGGCGGGGCGGCAATTTCTTTCTTCCTGTCAATTCTGCGCAAACCCGATACACTTTTCTTCCCGGCCTGCTGATGTTGCAAGTGGTCTTGTGTTTGCTCAGGGGGAGCTTCCCATCAAATGACACTTGACGATCTCGCCACAAAAATTAATAGTGAGGCGGCTTTGGATAACAAAAAAATGCTTCAGCCCATGTGCGGTGTTGATAACGGCAGATCAGAATGACAAATATATTCTTGCCGTAGTGCTCGACAAGTCCTTCTCCAATAAATAGAGTATTGTCGGCATTTTAAAAAATTTATAAATATAACGAGGTATTAATACCCATCTCATGCGGATCATCGACGGACTATCATGAAACACTGCCTGAGCCTTGCTTTTGTACTGATGGTGTTGTGGCTTGGAAATTCTGGCCACTATTCGCCGCTGTTATTGTCGCTCGGCGCTTTTTCCGTGGTATTTGCCGTCTGGGTTTCCCATCGTATGGATGTGGTCGACCATGAATCCCAGCCCCTTCATCTGAGCGGGCATATCTCATTTTTCTACTGTTGGCTGGTGGGTAAGATTATTCTCAGCAATATTGATGTGGTGAAGCGCATCTGGTTGGGCAATAAATCGATCAGTCCCTGTGTCGCCAGGCTGCCGTTGAGTCAGAAGACGGATATGGGAAAAGTCATCTACGCCAATTCGATAACCCTGACGCCGGGCACTGTGTCGATGGATATCGAAGGCACTACAGTGTTGGTACACGCTCTGACGGCAGAGAATATAGCCGAACTGAAGGATGGTGAAATGAATCGGCGCGTTGCAGATCTGGAGCTTTAGATGCTGATTGCAAGTGCAGTGGCAATTCTGGTTGTGATGGTGATGGCGATTGTCCGTGCGTTGCTCGGACCCACAATTTATGACCGCATTCTGGCTGTTAATCTGTTTGGCACAAAAACCGTATTGCTGATCGCAGTAATAGGTTTTTTGTTCGGCCGGCCAGACTTTCTGGATATTGCACTGGTGTATGCATTAATCAACTTCATCAGTATTGTTGGCGTGCTCAGGTATTTTGAATACAGCCGCAATGAAGAAGAGGGAGGATCCCTCTGATGCTTGCCGGCATGGTGGCTATGTTGAGTTCTGCCTGTCTTTTACTGGGCGCTTTTCTGATTATTTCTGGTGCTGTCGGTGTACTGAGATTCCCCGATTTTTTCACCCGGATGCATGCTGCAGGTGTTACTGAAACGCTGGCTACTACACTGATCCTGCTCGGTCTTATACTGCTTGCGGGTTGGAGTATTTTGTCTTTCAAGTTGCTGTTGATTTTACTGTTTATTCTGATCACGAGCCCGGTTGCTAGTCACGCACTGACAAAAGCGGCGCTCCATGGAAACCTTCAGCCGCTGGTCAATGAAAATAATGAACAATAGCTTTGGTACTCCAAACTGGGGGCGGGCGCAGAGCATTTCTCCCGTCAGATCCCTTGGTGGTATGCATGAAGGAATGATGTTGATGACGAAGGGAGTGCCCCCATCGAACTAGTCCTGGATATTACGCTGTTGCTACTTCTGGTAGTCACCGCGCTGGCCATTGCCCGGCAGAGAGATCTGTTTGCCTGCGTGATGTTGGCGGGGATCTATGGTCTGTTGTCAGCGAGTTTCTTTGTCTCCATGGATGCTGTGGATGTGGCCTTTACCGAGGCGGCTGTGGGCGCAGGGGTTTTCCCCTTGCTGATGCTGACCGCACTGACCGTGGCCGGCCGTTATGAACAGACAGCCCACAGGCGACCGCGGGCAGCTTTTTTCCTGGTACTGGTGACCGGTGCTCTGCTGATATTGGGCACCTTGGACATGCCACCCTTCGGCTCGCCAGATGCCCCCGCACACACTCATGTCGCTGCGCGATATATTCAGGCATCTCCCACTGAAATCGGTATTCCCAACATGGTGACATCGGTGTTGGCAGACTACCGTGCCTTTGACACCTTGGGGGAGGTGGTGGTGGTTTTCACGGCGGTGGTGGGTGTGCTGATTCTGCTGACGTCGGGGGGGAAGCGTCAACAGTCTTCCCCGGCAAATGCTGTTGAAACAATGCGCAGTCACATGATTCTGCGGGTGGTGAGCAAGATGCTGATTCCCCTTATGTTGCTGTTTGCTCTCTATGTCCAGTTTCATGGTGAATATGGCCCCGGTGGTGGTTTCCAGGCCGGAGTCATTTTTGCGGCAGCGATTATTCTGTATGCAATGTTGTTTGGTCTGGTCAAGGCCCAGGCTGCGATCAAGCCGTCAATCCTGCGATGGTTGGCGGCATTCGGGGTTCTACTCTACGGTGGCGTGGGGGTTGTCAGTTTTTTGACAGGAGTGAATTACCTGGACTACAGCCGTCTTGCCGCCGATCCTGTTGCTGGCCGACACATCGGTATCCTCGTTATTGAGTTGGGAGTGGGCATCACAGTGGCCGCTGCGATGATTCTGATTTTTTACGCGTTTGCCGGTTATGCCACCGGTCGAGTTGAGGCCGAATAATGTTGCCGGAGCTATATAACTACTGGGTGGTAATCGTACTGATGATGATCGGTTTTTATATCGTCATCGTGCAGGGCAATCTGATCAAGAAACTGATTGGGCTGAATATTTTCCAGACCTCTGTTTTTATCTTTTATATCAGTGTCGGAAAGGTGGCGGGGGGCAGTGCTCCGATCCTTGCCGAGGGCGTGAGTGTCTATTCCAATCCGTTACCCCATGTGCTGATTCTCACCGCCATTGTGGTGGGTATCGCCACTATGGCGTTGGCGTTGGCACTGGTGGTTCGCATCAAGAATGCCTATGGCACGGTTGAGGAAGAAGAGTTACAGGAAAGAGATTTGCGGTGCTGAGCCATCTCCCTATTTTACAAGTGATTGTGCCCCTGCTGGCAGCACCAGCCTGTTTGTTGCTGGATAGGGCCCGTGCGGCCTGGCTGTTGGCCTGTATGGCCAGTCTCGTCTCAGTGGTAATCAGTGGCCTGCTGGTGTTCCAGGTTCATCAGTTCGGTACGCTGAGCTATAGCCTGGGGGGGTGGGATGCACCCTGGGGTATCGAATATCGCATCGATTTGTTGTCGGCCTACGTGCTACTGATCGTCAGTGGTATTGGCGCATTGATGATGCTGGCTGCGAATACAGCTATCAGAATAGAAATTCCATCAGAAAGGCAGCCGCTGTTTTATGTGCTCTATATGCTCTGCCTGGCGGGTCTGCTCGGCATTGTCGCCACAGGCGACATCTTCAATGTGTTTGTGTTTCTGGAAATCTCTTCACTGGCAACCTATGCCCTGATTGCCCAGGGGCGGGACCGGCGTGCATTATGGGCCGCCTACCAGTATCTGATTGTCGGCACGATTGGCGCCACGTTCATCCTGATTGGTATCGGTTTTCTCTACAGTCTCACCGGCACCCTGAATATGCAGGATCTCGCGAACCGGTTGCCGGCGCTGGAAAACTCTGCCACAGCCTTTACAGCATTTGCCTTTCTGATGGTGGGTGTCTGCCTGAAACTGGCACTGTTCCCACTGCATTTGTGGTTACCCAATGCCTATGCCTACGCGCCGTCAATCGTGACCGCATTTTTGGCGGCTACGGCAACGAAAGTCGCGGTTTATCTGCTGATTCGTTTTCACTTTTCCGTGTTTGGGGTCGGTTTTGCCGCGTCCGTATTGCCGTTGCATAGCATATTTCTGGTGCTAGGCCTGGCGGGGGTGTTCGTGGCGTCTCTGGTGGCGATTCAGCAGCCCAATGTGAAACGTTTGTTCGCCTATTCCAGTGTGGCGCAGATCGGTTACATGATTATTGGTATCGGCATTGGTTCTGCTACCGGATTACAGGCAACCTTGCTTCACCTTTTCAATCATGCACTGATGAAGGGAGCGCTTTTTCTAGCATTGGCAGCAGTTGTGTTCCGTTTTGGCAGTGCCGATATACGACATTTCGAAGGGCTGGGCCAGCGCATGCCCTGGACCATGGCAATTATCGTGATTGGCGGTCTGAGTTTAATTGGTGTGCCCGGCACGGTTGGTTTCATCAGCAAGTGGTATCTGGTTCTGGCGGCCCTCGAACGCGACTGGTGGCCACTGGTTATTGCCGTGCTACTGGGTTCCCTGCTCGCTGTTATTTATATATGGCGACTGGTGGAAGTGGCTTACTTCAGGAAAGGTGAGAATGAAGTCTGCAGAGAGGCGCCGCTGTCGCTATTGATACCAACTGCCATATTGGCACTGGCGAATATCTACTTTGGGATCGACACGCGCCTGCCGGTCTATCTATCGGATAGTGCGGCACAAATGCTGTTCGGAGGTGGCCCGTGACAGCACTTCTGGCCCTGCAACATACTCTGGTCGTGCCACTTTGCGGGGCATTGCTGATCGCCCTGTGTGGCCGTTGGCCTAATTTCAGGGAAGCGATAACTCTGTCTACGGCGGGCCTGCTCTTCTATCTGGTGATACAGGTATTCGGTGCCGTTGAACGCGGTGGAGATGAGGCTACTGCACTTTATGTAGAGTTGTGGCAGATTTTGCCCGGCCTGCACATTGCCCTTCACTCGGAACCCCTGTCGATTCTTTTTGCGCTGGTGGCCAGTGGGCTGTGGATTGTCACTTCGGTTTATTCGATCGGCTATATGCGCGCCAATCAGGAAAAGCGCCAAACCCAGTTTTATGTGTGTTTTGCCGTCGCAATTTTTGGGGCTATGGGTGTGGCGTTTGCAGCCAACCTGCTGACCCTGTTTCTGTTCTATGAAATATTGACCCTGTCCACTTATCCGCTGGTTGCCCACAAGGGCGATGACAAGGCTCGCGCCGGAGCAAGAACGTATCTCGGTATTCTGCTGGCGACCTCCATTGGGTTGTTTTTACCGGCCATGATGTGGACCTATTTTGTTGCCGGCACCCTGGATTTTCGTCCCGGCGGTATACTTGAGGGCAATATCGGCGGCATCGGCGCCACAATCTTGCTGCTGATGTTCATGTTCGGGATCGGCAAGGCTGCGCTGATTCCGGTGCATCGCTGGCTGCCAGCTGCGATGGTAGCGCCGACGCCCGTGTCTGCCTTGCTTCATGCTGTGGCTGTGGTGAAAGCCGGTGTGTTCACCATCGCTAAAGTGGTGATCTACATTTTCGGGCTCGACTTCCTGGTGGATGTGCCACACGAAGTGATTGCCGTCTATATCGCAGGGTTTACCATTGTGGTGGCCTCCATACTGGCCCTCCGGCAAACCAATATAAAACGTATGCTGGCCTATTCGACGGTCTCGCAGTTGTCTTACATCGTGCTGGCGGTTCTGGTGCTCACCCCCCTCTCTGAAATCGGAGCTATCGTGCATATCGTCGCCCACGCGGTGGCCAAGATCACACTGTTTTTTGCGGCGGGTGCGATCTATATCGCCAGCAAAAAAACTGAGATTAACCAACTGGATGGCATCGGGTTTCGGATGCCGATTACCATGGGTGCGTTTGCGATAGCGGCATTCAGTATGATCGGTGTGCCGCCTACCGGTGGCTTTGTCTCGAAGTGGTACATGATTGCCGGCGCGTTTCAGATTGACAGTTATTTTGTGCTAATTGTGCTAACGCTTTCTACAGGTCTCAATGCGGCCTATTTTCTGCCGATTATTTTCAGGGCTTACTTTCGCAAGGAGTCAGTTGCGCCACCGAAACCCCATGGCGAGGCGCCCCTGCCCATGGTGGGGGCCATCTGTGTCACGGCATTGCTGACGCTGTTGGTATTCTTTCTGAATGGTCCGTTGGTTGCCTTTGAAATGGCAGTGCTGGGGGTGCCCCGATGACCAACCGTAAGAACGCACCAAATGACGTTCAAAAAAGCTGGCTCTACCGGCCGGAAAATCATAAGAAACTCTGGTGGGGTTTTGGCCTGATACTGGCTGCGACGGTTGTCGTCCAGTTGTTTGCTTCGGTACACGGCCACTTCGGTTTTGACGGGTGGTTCGGTTTCAACGCCGCTTTTGGTTTTGTTTCATGTGCCCTGATGGTGGTATTCGCGAAACTGCTCGGATACCTTTTGAAACGGCCCGATAATTATTACGATGACGATGCTTGAATTAATTTTTCCGCCTGCATTCATTCTCATTCTCGGCGCTTTTCTGATCGGGCCGATAAGGGCTCCGTTGCGGCCGTTGGTTGTGCTGGGCGCACCGCTGTTGACACTCTATGCTATCTGGCAGATGGGCGACGGCATTCAACTGACCGCACAGTTTCTCAATTACGAGATTCAGCTGATTGAGTCGAGCCCTCTGCGCCGCCTGTTTGCAACTATCTTTGCCATCATGGCGTTTGTCGGCGGGCTGTTTGCTTTTCGCCAGGCGAAGTGGTGGGAACTCGCCGCCGCCCAGGCCTACGCGGCGGGTGCTATCGGCGTTTCCTTTGCCGGGGATCTGATTACCATGTTCCTGTTCTGGGAACTGATGGCCATTTTTTCGACCGTCGTGGTGTGGTGTGGTGGCACCGAGGGAGCGCGGAAAGCGGGAATACGCTACGCCATCATGCACTTGGTGGGTGGTGTACTGTTGAAAATCGGTATTGAGGGGGTGATGGTCCACACCGGATCCATCGAGATTCAGCCGATCCCGCTGACCAATATTGATGGCTGGCTGATCCTGATAGGTGTGCTGATTAACGCTGCGGCACCGCCATTATCCGCCTGGCTGGCGGATGCATACCCGGAATCCAGCCCCAGTGGCTCGGTTTTTTTGTCGGCCTTCACCACCAAAACCGCTGTGTTGGCACTGATACTGTTATTCCCGGGTCAGCAAATCCTGATCTGGATTGGTCTCTACATGATTTTCTACGGGATCATCTATGCCCTGCTGGAAAACGATATGCGACGAATCCTGGCCTATTCCATCGTCAACCAGGTGGGATTCATGGTCTGTGGTATCGGCATCGGTACCGAAATGGCCATCAATGGTGCGTCGGCCCATGCCTTTGCCCATATTATCTACAAGGCACTGCTGCTGATGTCCGCGGGGTCTGTGTTGTATATGACCGGGCGTCGCAAGTGCAGTGAATTGGGCGGGCTCTACCATTCGATGCCGCTCACTGCACTGTGTGGCATTATCGGTGCCCTGGCGATATCGGCATTTCCGTTTACCTCGGGCTTTATCTCCAAGTCGATGATATCCCAATCCGCCGCTGACCAGCATATGATGATGGTCTGGCTATTGTTGCTGGCCGCATCCGCAGGTGTTTTTCTACACGCCGGTATCAAGTTTCCCTGGTTCGTGTTTTTTCAGAAGGACTCGGGGCTACGGCCCAAGGACCCGCCCTGGAATATGCGCGCAGCCATGGTTCTCTTGGCCGTCGCCTGTATTTTTCTGGGTGTTTTCCCGGAGTGGCTCTACCGCCTGCTTCCCTATCCCGTGGATTATGTGCCATATACCGCATCGCATCTGGTGACCCAGCTGCAATTACTGCTGTTTTCCGGGCTGGCTTTCTTTGCCTTGTTGCCGTTGATGAAGCGCACCCTGACTATCAGTCTCGACTTTGACTGGGTGTATCGTCGCCTTATCCTGTCTCTGATGAACCGATTAATCTGTCTGCTCAGCTGCCTCGATACGGCTTTGCGAAGCGCTTTTAGCCGGATATTCTCCATCATCTGGACCTATATAGGCCGACACCATGGCCCCGAAGGGATGTTGGCACGCACCTGGCCAACAGGCAGTGTCGTGACCTGGGTCGTGGTACTGCTTACTGTCTTCCTGCTGTTCAGTATCTATTGAGTCCAACGGATAAAATTTTCCCTGTTTCCCGCGGGTTTTACATCCTTGAAACCAACTTATCCACTGGCAAATGTGCTATAAGGCACCATGAAAATTCCGAAACGTTTACAGCCTCTGGTTGACGATGGTCTGGTAGATGAAGTTGTCCGTCAGATGATGAGTGGCAAAGAGGCAACCGTCTACATGGTGCGCAGTGGCGGGGAGCTCCGCTGCGCGAAAGTCTATAAGGAAGCGGATAAACGCAGCTTCAAAAAAGCAGTGCAGTATCAGGAAGGCCGGAAAGTGCGCAGTGGACGCCGTGCCAGAGCCATGGAAAAGGGCACTCGCTACGGTCGCGAGCAGCAGGAGGAGACCTGGCAGAATGCCGAGGTATCAGCCTTGTATCGGCTGGCTGCTGCCGGGGTACGGGTACCGGAACCTTTCGGCTGTGTCGACGGTGTGTTGCTGATGGAGTTGGTCACTGACGCTGACGGCGATGTGGCGCCGCGACTCAGTGAAATTACCATGCCCAGCCATCAGGCTATCACCGACCATGGTTTGCTGATGCGGGAGGTGGTGCGCATGCTCTGTGCCGGTCTGGTACACGGTGACCTCTCCGAGTTTAATGTGCTGCAGGATGCGTCTGGCCCTGTAATCATTGATTTGCCTCAGGCAGTCGATGCCTCTGCCAATAATCACGCTGAGTTTATGCTGGAGCGCGATGTTCAGAAAATTACCGAGTATTACGCGCAATTCGCTCCCGAATTGCTGGAGACCCGGTTTGGCAAGGAAATCTGGGCGCTATACGAGGCCGGTGACTTGCATCCCGATGTGCCGCTGTCCGGTTATTTTGCAGAAGATCTGCAAAAGGCCGATGTGGCAGAGGTTCTGGATGTGATCAGCTATGCCCTCATTGAAGAGGAGGAGCGGCAACAGCGTCGTCGTGATGCAGAAGATAGTGATTAACCCCGATTTACGGTAAGTTTGTTAGCAGTGTCTGTTCAGCCCGTTTGAGATGGCAGAGAACCATTAAACCTCATTGTTTTTTATAAATATTTTTGGCTACCCCTCGACGCATTGCCGACAACTGCGTATAGTCCGCAGCCTTCGTTAGACCACCTTTTTCGTTTTATCGCGCCCAGGATATTCCCTTGATCTCGACCGCAAACATCACCATGCAGTTTGGTGCCAAGCCGCTGTTTGAAAACATCTCCGTTAAATTTGGTGAAGGTAATCGCTATGGCCTGATCGGTGCCAATGGCTGTGGTAAATCCACCTTCATGAAGATTCTGGACGGCACTCTTACGCCCACCGCCGGCAACGTGTCCATCACACCGAATGAGCGGGTTGGTACGCTGCACCAGGATCAGTTTGCCTTCGAAAAATACCGGGTAATCGACACGGTCATCATGGGTCACGCGGAACTTTGGGAAGTGAAGCAGGAGCGCGACCGCATCTACGGCCTGACAGAAATGACCGATGCCGATGGCATGAGGGTGGCGGAACTGGAAGCGCGATTTGCCGAAATGGATGGTTATACCGCCGAGAGCAGAGCCGGCGATTTTCTGCTGGGCGCGGGTATTGCCGAGGCCCTGCACGAGGGCCCGATGAGTGATGTGCCCCCCGGCCTGAAGTTGCGGGTCCTGTTGGCCCAGGCATTATTTTCCGATCCGGATATCCTGTTGCTGGATGAGCCCACCAACAACCTCGATATCAACACCATTCGCTGGTTGGAAGGTGTGCTCAACGAGCGCAAGAGCACCATGGTGATCATTTCCCACGACCGCCATTTTCTGAACGCCGTTTGTACGCATATGGCCGATATTGATTATGGCGAACTGCGTCTCTATCCCGGCAACTACGATGAGTTCATGACGGCGTCGACCATGGCCAGAGAGCGCCTGCACTCTGAAAATGCCAAAAAATCTGCCCAGATTGCCGATTTGCAGCAATTCGTCAGCCGCTTCTCGGCTAACGCATCAAAGGCCAAGCAGGCGACATCCAGAGCCAAGCAGATCGAAAAAATCAAACTCGATGAAGTGAAGGCCTCCAGTCGGATGAGCCCCTATATTCGCTTCAAACAGGAGAAAAAGCTCCATCGCCAGTCACTGATTCTGGAGAATCTCGGTCATGGCTTCGATGGCGGACCGCTGTTTAGCAAGGGCAACCTGATTCTGGAGGCCGGCTCCAGACTGGCGATTATTGGTGAAAACGGTGCCGGTAAAACCACATTGTTGCGATGCCTGATGAACGAGCTGACTCCTGATCATGGCAAAATCAAGTGGTCCGAAAACGCAGCGCTCGGTTATTGTCCCCAGGACAGCACGGCGGATTTTGATTCTGATCTGACACTGTTTGACTGGATGAGCCAGTGGCGGAAACCCCGCCACGATGATCAGATTGTCCGCGCCACGCTGGGCCGCCTGTTGTTCAGCGCCGATGATTTCAACAAGAAAGCCCGAGTCTGCTCCGGTGGAGAAAAAAACCGCCTGTTGTTCGGCAAGCTGATGATGACCGATGCCAATGTGCTGCTTCTTGATGAGCCCACCAACCACCTCGATATCGAGGCGATTGAAGCGCTCAATATGGCGCTGGAGCACTATGACGGCACGCTGATTTTTGTCAGCCACGACCGCGAGTTCGTCTCGTCCCTCGCGACCCGGGTGATTGAAATCAAGGACCATCGGCTGATCGATTTTCAGGGCACCTATGAGGAATACCTGGCCAGTCAGCAAGCTATGGATAAAGCGGTGGGCGCCCGCTGATTTGGGATCAAACTTCCTCTTATGGGTTTTTCTGCGTCCTGTTCGACCATAGGTGACGGCCTCTGATAGGTTTTTAGCTCGGCGCTTCTGACTCTGTTGTTTCCCGGCAGGTGCCTTTATTCAAAGCGTTTCATGGCAGTGAGAAGGTGTTTGGCAGAGGTGTTGTAATCGCTTGCTGAAACCAGCAGGCTTTGAATACGTTTCTTGAGTGAGGCAAAGCACTCGGTAAAAGCGCGTCTCGCGGCCACCGGATCATTGTGAATTGCCGCCGGGTCGGGTAGCCCCCAATGCACGTGTTCAATGGTGCCGTCAAGCAGTGGACAGTCTTCCGCTGCCGCGTTATTGCATACTGTCAATATCACATCAAAAGCCGGTGTCCCAGCGCCGATAAATTCATGCCAGCTCTTGCTGCGGTATGTCTTTGTGGCACTATCTGCCAGTGTCTGGATCTGCTCCAACGCCAGCGGGTTTACCCGCCCGGTGGGCTTGCTGCCTGCACTGTATGCCTGGAAAAGCGGGGAGCCGATCGTATTAAACAGTGCTTCGGCCATGATACTCCGGGCGGAATTGCCGGTGCACAGCACCAGTATTCGCAACGGAGAAAGCAGGAGACTGCCGCTGTCAGCGCGTTGATTCAGACTATCTGTTGTCATTACACGTTGCCTCATTGCCGAAAAATCTGAGCTGTTGATTCCGATGCCTAGCGTTGACAGCGGTGGTAACGCTCCACCAGTTTTAACAATCCCTGCGGTGCATGGGCTTTTTTCCACTCACCGGCTGCAAACTTGTTGGCTTCCGCCAGGGTGGGATAGATATGGATGGTGCCCAGAATTTTATTGAGTCCGAGTCCGTGTTTCATCGCCAGTACATACTCGGCGATCAGATCCCCCGCATGATTGCCGACAATTGTCACTCCCAGTATCCGGTCTGAGCCGGGTCGGGTCAGCACCTTGACGAAACCCTCGGCACAGCCGTCGGTAATGGCCCGATCCAGATCGTCGATGCTGTAGCGGGTCACCTCGAATTCCACGCCCTGTTCAGTAGCATCCTGCTCGTTCAGTCCCACCCGTGCCACTTCCGGGCTGGTAAAGGTGGCCCAGGGAATCACCGAGTAATCCACTCTGAATTTTTTAAAGCGGGAGAACAGTGCATTAACGGCAGCATACCAGGCCTGGTGGGCGGCGGTGTGGGTGAACTGGAAGGGTCCGGCCACATCGCCGACGGCATAAATGTTGGGAAAGCGGGTCTGTAGAAAGTCGTTGAGGGCAATGGTGCCGTTTTTATGGATCGTTATGCCCAGTGCTTTCAGCCCAAGTCCGTCGGTATTGGCTCTGCGGCCGATGGCGATCAGAATCTGGTCAAACACCAGGCGCACACTTTCACCCTGGTGTTGGGTATAGAGTATTTTGTCGCCACCTTCTACCGCGAAGCAATCCGCCTTGTGGCCTAGCAACAGTTCGACACCATCCTGGCGCAGAGCATCGGCCACCAGCTTGGCGGCATCGTCATCTTCCCGGGGTAAAATACGCGGCAGCATTTCCACTTGGGTGACAGAGGTGCCGAGGCGGGCAAAGGCTTGGGCCAGTTCACAGCCGATGGGGCCGCCACCGAGAATCAACAGGCGGCCCGGGTTGTCGCGGATTTTCCACAGGGTCTCGGTGGTCAGGTAATCAATCTGTTCCAGCCCTGGAAAGGGCGGCACCAATGGGGCAGCACCGGAGGCGATAATAATATTGCGCGCGGTCAGGGTTTGTTTTCCTTCGTTGCTGGTAATTTCCACCGCCCAGGGGGAAACCAGTCGCGCGCTGCCCTCGCGGCAATCCACCCCCAGCAGGCGGTAACGTTCAATCGAATCGTGGGGTTCGATGGCCTTGATCACCCTCTGAATACGATCCATTACCGCGCTGAAATCGGCTTCCGGTTGCAGCGGCATAAGGCCGTAGTCCCGGCTGTGGCTGGCTATTGAGGCCACCTGGGCACTTTTGATCAGGGCTTTGGACGGCACACAGCCGGTGTTAAGGCAGTCGCCGCCCATGCGATCTTTTTCCACCAGGGTGACGCTAGCCTTGACGGTGGCGGCGATATAAGCGCTCACAAGTCCACCGGAGCCGGCGCCGATAATAATGAGATTGCGGTCAAAATGTTTTGGCTTTTTCCAGCCGCGATAGACCTTCGTGCGCTGTAGGGGTGCGAGTAGGGCGCGGGCAATCCAGGGGAACAGTCCAAGCAGAACAAAGGCACCGATCAGCCCGGGGGAGAGAATATCCCCGGCGCTTTGCAGTTGTGCCACCTGGGTGCCGGCGTTGATATAGACGGCGGTGCCCGCCAGCATTCCCACCTGACTGACCCAGTAGAATGTCCAGGTTTTCAGAGGCGTCAGCGCCATCACCAGGTTGATCAGAAAGAATGGAAAGACCGGCACCAGCCGCAGGGTAAACAAATAAAAGGCACCGTCTTTTTCTATGCCCTGGTTGATGGTTTTCAGGCGGTCGCCAAAACGCTGCTGCACCCAATCCCGCAACAGGTAACGGGCCACCAGAAAGGCCAGGGTGGCACCCATGGCCGAAGCGAAGGAGACAAGCAACAACCCGGTGACAAACCCGAAAATAGCACCGCCCGCCAACGTCATGACGGCAGCGCCGGGGATCGACAGCGCAGTCACGACCACATACACCACCAGAAAAATCAGCCAGCTCAACAGCCGGTTTTCCGCATAGAAGCTGTGAATGATGTCCAGTTGTTGTTGCAAGTAAGCCAGACTCAGATATCGCCCGAGATCGAGGAAGAAATACGCTGCCATCGCGATAACCACCGCGGCGACAATCATCAGCTTCTTGGTGGTTCTATACACAGGGCATTCCTTTCAGTGTTTGAGTTCAGGCTAGTTTGAGGCCAGTCGCTGGACTGCCACAAACTTGTGATTCAGCAATATCAATAAGATGGGCAATGAAGGGTTTTGTTACAAGCAATTTTGACGATTGCTGTTAACTTTGGAAAATAACAAGGGAGTATTACAGACACTTTTTTGGCTGAGACAGGAAAAAGGTAGAGCAGGGGTGCCTGGCACCCCTGCTCGCTACCAGTTAAATACTTGAGATGGTTTTCTTTTCTTTACGTTTTTCTTTCAGCGTTTTTAGGGGCGGTTTTTTGCTGCCCGCTTGAATTTTGCTCTTACTCACTTTGTTCTTACTCATGTCAGTCTCCATTGTTCTGTTGATCGAATATAAGCAAAAAGTGACTGCCGCATAGGGCGATAGAGGAAAATAAAAACTTAGCTTGGCTGTTTATTCTCAACTATGAGCGGCATGTAAAAGACTGCATGATTATTTCCCTCCAGATCTGTGAAAATTTTTACGCTACAGCCAAAATTTGAAAACGATTCATACGGTTTCCGACGAAGAAGGTTATGGTTTCGCCGTATTTTTTACCTAGCAGGGCAGAGCCCAAAGGGGAAAGGACGGAGATTTTTCCTTGCGATGGATCACTATCACCAGGCAGTACAACGGTGATAGTGGTTTCACTGTCGTCGAGCATATCGATGAGGTTGATGCTTGATTCTATTGAGACGGTGTTGCCATCGTGGGGTGTATCGGTGGGTGAGTCATAGATACCCTGCAATTTATCAATCACGTTGGCAATTTCAATCGGACTTAGCGTCAAGGGGTAGAATGTTTTATTCCTCTCCACTGGGTCTATCAGTTTTCCGATAAAATTACGGATGTCTGACAAGTACTTAATATTCATTTTTCACACCAATAGCTTAGGTGCCCTGGGTTTTTGATCAGGGCATAACGGTTAGATTTTTGGATAGAACAGGGGGCCGAGCGTGACTAATCAATCACGCTCGGTTAGGAGGGAAAGGCTACGTGGTGTGTTCTGGGAGAGAAATGCATTTTCTTCACAGCTTCCTGTTAAAAGCAGTCTGTGCAATCAACTCGATTATAGCTTTGCCATATTTATAATCAAGCGTGTGGAAGTCGAGGGGGGATTCAAGGGATGGTTTGCAGGCAGTATGTTGCTGCTGGTATCTGGAAATGGGATTGGTTGACAAAAAAACCATTTAAGAATCAATTCCTTAAATGGTCTCTTGTGGTCTTTCGACGTTTTTTAAAATGGTGCCAGGAGAGGACTTGGATAATTCATATAAGATATTGAATTATATACCTATATTCGGTTTAAAATTTGTAGTTACTCATAATGTTACTCAGGTTTTGTTCGGTATGTTTCGATCATCACATCAAAATATGAACCGTCTGGTGGCTGAACAGGTTATGTCCCTCAGGACAGACATAGGTATCGAAATTCCAGCCCTCATGTCGTGGCGGAAAGAATTTTTCTAATCGGCTCCTGAGGCAGCCTTCCCTTTGAGAATCACAGCTGGTTTTACAATTAGCAGCAGTTGCCACATTATCAAGTTAACCAAAAAGCCTATCCAGATGGATGTAGAGCAATACCCCCAGTCAAATTTGTCCAAGCGTCGCCACATCACCAAGCGAAACCAGGTAGCGATTGCTAGGGTAACCGAGATATAGATCCAGGGGACTGTCAGGATCAGATGATTATCCGTTGATTACCCGGTCTAGCAGTTTATTGATCAGTTCATGGCTGTAAGCGTAGGCCCAGTTGCTAGTGCTACTCCGAGGCCCGGCTACATTAAGAACCTTGTCTTCACCTTGCCCCAGGAACCGAAGCACCTTCTCCACAGCTTTGTCAGTATTAATGGCTTCTGCATCGATCAGACGATAGGGTTTATGTTCTTTCAGGCAGAAGGCCAGTGTCTGCTCTGTTCCGCCTGACAAAGTATCAAAATAGATGATCAGTGTGGCATTGCTGTGCCGAACATTCTGCAGAGTACGCTGCCGGTAACCGGCGGCGGGAAGCTCCTGAAGGGGGTAACGGTCGGGGATAACTCCGTCTTCTGCCAGTCGGCCTTCCGGACACCAGCCCCCGACGGGGAAGTTGTGGGCCATGGAAGCATCAAGGGCGGCTCGATCCACTCCTGTCTGGCCACCAGAAATAATTTTGACCAGATTGGCCGCTGGGTATCCAAGCCGGTATGGCATGGGATCTTCGCTACGGATTTGATAGGACATGGGCGACACTGGCCCTTATCTGAAAGTTATCTGAACCATACCCCCATCTACCATCAAATCCAATCATCAATCGACTCCCCCAGCAAATGCAGTTTCTGAGCTATACCCCTCAACGAGGCCTGTTCCAGTCGGTCGTATTCGGCAAGCAGCCGGTTAAAGGTTTTGTGATGCATCCCTTTTGGCTTTTCCCAGCCCCTGCCATTGAGTATCCCAGGTGGCCATCCCAACTTTACCCTTATCCTATCCGCCCGACGTGCCAGGCGGTCGTAGTCAGCTTCACGTTGGCTGCTGTAGGCGAGTTTATGGCAATGCCTGCAAACAAAGTAATTACCGCCGTAGAGGATGGCCACTCGCCGGTAACACCCCCGACCAGGGCAGATAAACCAGGGGCGTTGTCCGTCTTTAGCGCACTCTGTCCAATTAATGTGTACCGGGTATTCGATAGGCTCCCAATCGCCACCGTTTATCCGGGCTTTGTAGTTAAGGTCTATCCGGCTTCCATGCACACTCATTGAGATGGAGCTAATCTCTTTTCCGTTACGAGACCACATCCAATTAAAATAATTGCCATCAAATAGCACTTTGGCTTTCTTCAGCCGCCGTATGTCCAGGCTTCGGTAGTCTTCAACGGTATCCTTCGCACCGTAGTGCCAGAGTCTTCCACTGCCATGTCCGCCCATTCAAACCTCCCGATTTTTTACCGAAATCATTTGGAAAATGTCACTTATGGTTAGCAGCCGTTTGGGTGTCCTTGGGCTGATTTACCACGGGTCGCAACTCGCCTTATCCATCTGTTGGCGGCACTCCTGCCCGCACTGTCACGGCGGTCTTCCTGTGTCTCACCACTACTGGCTTCATGCCATTGACGACGATACCCTGCCAATAATGCCGATTTATCGGCGAGGGTTTTGCCCTGGAGCAAGTCCGTCAAAAACTGCTTGTCGTCAGGCAGCAGCGGCAAATCCTCCGTAGCCTCCCATATCGATGGAACACTCAGAATTGCAGGACGCAAGATAGGCTCATCCAAGGCTATAACCACAAGCCCGGCATCTGCGACCAACCCCAGGACATACTCCAGCGCCAGAGGATTGGCCGCACACCGTTGCAGCACAAATAACCGCTGTGCAAAGTCGTTTTCCCCGATCAAATCCAGCCAGGCATTGATGATGCAATTGTCATCGGTAGAAAGTGGTGAAAGGGTGTTGGCTTGCGCCAGCGCAAAAACAATCTCGGATTTATGGGCGGCCAGTTCTGCAAGTAGTTCATCCGGTGGCAGTCGATGCGACTCCCAAGCGATAGCTCCGGCCTGCAATCTGAGAGTAATGCCTTGTGCTTCGGCTTTGGCGATCAGTGCCTGGGCGCTCATAACACCCCCTGATACAGGCTGGTTCTCTCATCACAGGCCCTGGTATTTGCGGATATTGCGGAACTTGCGGAATCCCCCGAAGAAACAGGTTTTTCACTTGCGGATGTCGTGCGGAAGTTTGCGGAGATGTCAGTGCCTTTAGGGTCTGGTGGTGCATGGGACGTGGTTTCCGCATCAATCCGCAAATCGTCCGCAGTCCCAACCTCTTGTGATGGTTGAATTTCCGCAGTATCCGCAACCTCCGCAAGAGGATGGATTTGATACTGCTTATCGTCCTCGCTGATCAGGTGCCGGTATCGGGTCAACACTGACAGCAGCTTGTCGCGGTTGCGGGCCTTGCGCACAAAGCCAGGGCCAGATTTGCCCAGCTCATTGCGATGAAAAGCTCGCCATTTGTCTGCACGTACTGGTTCTTTCAACCATTCCATCAGTGCGGCTGCCTGCACCAGTTCAAGGGATGGCTGTGTCTCCTCAGAATACCGCAACCATTCTTTCAGAGAATGCCGCACGATCATGCAAGCCCGCATCATCAGATCCTCGTCAATGGCTTCCTGCTGCTCAAAACACGCAAACACGGCAGCCACACGACGAGCCAGCTCACCAGCGCGACTGGCAAATGCACGAACACTGGAAAACACACCCAGCCTGCCTTGCTCCTGTTCCGTCTCGTTATAAAACGCCAACCACACTGCTGTAGCCTGTGCGGTCAATTCCATGGGGGGTGGCAACACTTCGCCGGTTTCCGCAACGATATGGGTGGGACTCGCCTGAATCATCTGGCAGCGCTCCCAAAACCGTTGCAGGCGGGGGTCGGCATAACTTTTGGCCTGCATTTTCTCTGGCGTCAAAAACCGCGTGCCCGCCAGGGTCTCGGTACTGGTGAACAGAAAGCGCGGCAGGAATCCCTGTTCACGCAACAACGGGTCACTCAAAGCCTCGGCAATGGTTACCGGCTGCGCCAGCAACAGGATCGACAGGCGGCGATGGTAGGCAAAACCTGAACCCTCCACATTGCCCCGTGACCGGGTGCGTTCAAAGGCTCCACTATCGAATGCCTTAGTCAAACCGCCAATGGTGGAAGCGCGGGTATCTGCCTTGAGGGAGGCGCCACCAAAGAGCTGCCCACCTTCATCGGTATCCCAACACGCAGCAGAGGCACCCCGGATCATGTCGCCGACAATGGGTTCGAAGGTGGCGTCGGAATACTGGGTGCGGGGATCAGAAGGCAGCGGGTTGTCCGCCAGAAATTCCTCCCGCTTTTTGCCCTTCAGTCGGTCCGCCTGGGAAAGAACCTCCTCACACTGCTGGTGGAACAGATTGCGGGCATCCCGCTCGGCCTCGTCAATTGCCTTGAATGCCAAGCGGCGGCACTCGCTCTTCCGGTCCCCACTATTGGCTAGGGTAAGCATAAAGAGAGAGCAGGGCATGCCATCAGGCCTTAAATGGTGGGGGGCATTCACCCGAGTTTGTGCCAGATAAGTGGCAGCACCGATCACACATTGGCCTGCGAGGGCGTCAGGGGCTTGTACATGGTGGGCAATCGCCAGGGCAGCATCCTGCATCAGCTGTGGCAGCGCCGCCATAGGGTAGGGTGCTACAGTCACCACTGATGACAGCAATGGCAGCGGAGCCTGATCATCACTTCGCAGGGAAGGTTTAGGGAAGGTTTTCAACGGTTCCAGATTCATAGGTTGCCACCTTTGCAGTTGGCCACATCGTTAAAATCGGTACAGGTACAGGCATGATCGCAGCGTTGAGGCCACACCAGCCCGCCGCCTACTGCTTGCGCCGCTTCCGTTGCTTTGGCCATACCGAGGTTGACGGGGGAGCGGTGGTCATTGTCTGCAGCCACGATCAGATCAATGTCGGGTAGGATCGCTTGCAGCGCCAGGGCCACCGGCTTCAGGTTACCGCAATTCATAGCAGCGGCTACTGGGCAACGGGTTTGGGCGTGGATCGTGGCCGCTGTAGCCCACCCCTCGGCAATGTACAGCTTGCCGGACATGGGTAGGTTCGGTGCCCCCACCAAGCTGAAGCACCCAGCAACCTGCCCATCTTTCAGGAATCGCTTGTTACCGTGTCCATCGATACGCTGGATGTTCACCAGCCTGCCAGTGACATCCCGTATCGGGATCAGCAGCCTGTGGCCCATCTCACGCACATTGAGAGCTGGCACCTTCTTGCGTGCGAGATAGGGGTGCTGCACCGTGGCGGGTTTTCCAGCCTCCCACAGTGCTATAGCCCGCCGGCTGGCTTGTACCTGCGCAGACAGGCGTGCTGCCTTACGGCGATTATTGCGAGCTATGGCATCAACCCTCATCCCCCTGGCAGCCACCCCGGAATAACTGCCACCCGCCGACTGGCTGTATCTTTCTCCGGTGCGCCAGTTGCCAAAAGTGCAGGTTGGCACCCCGTCCAGGTGGCACACATACCAGCACGCCAGGTTCCCTGGTCGGCCGCCTGGGTCGTCAACCCGGTGGATTACACCATTGGCAATGGGGGTGATAAACATGCCCAAGTGGCGGAAAATAGCATCAGAAAATTGCTGAATGGCGTCGTCGTAAATAGTAAAATCACAAACAGGTAAATCTTTCGGGCTGGCCTTTGGTTGGCTTATCTTTTTGTCCATGGTTTAGCCCTCCCTTATTTCGGCAGGGCTGCGACTCTGACTAATCTGTTCGTCCAGCCAATTCTCTATATCGGCTTCCAGCCAACCCACAGCGCGCCCACCGAGAGATACAGATCGGGGAAACCCATCATGAGCCATGCGCAAATAGATACTGCTGCGAGACAAGCCCGTACGAGCTTTAACTTCAGGAAGTCTTAAAATTGTGTGTGCCATGCTGAAACCTCTTTAACCTGATTAGGAAGTGAGATCACAGCGTAGGCGGGCAAAATGGGCGTAAAAAGCCGCCAAAACCCGGCCGGAATGAAGCTATTTTTCTTTTATATCAACAAGTTAATATTCTTCAGAATGGCAGTCTTGTGCGAGTGAATACTAGGCGCTTTTGAATAAAATCAAGGGGTTACGGTGGGCAAAAAACTTCCGCCCAACTAATTTTGAAAAAGGCTACAAAAGCCGCTTGCGAATGGTTTCATAATCGCGCCCATAGGCAATTTCCATACGGGCAATCTTACGTGCATACCACGTTTTATCCCTGCCGGGGTGCTCACAAAGCAACTGGGCATGGGTATCACGCCACTCCTGATACATGGCTTGGGTATTTAACTTACGAGATTCGCGCTTCTCCGTATTGGGAATATATTGCTTTTCAGTCGTATTACCCTCACGGGACAACAGGTGTTGAATATGCACATCATCTAGCGCAATGAAGCCCTCATCCACAAAGAGCAGTTCGCCAAGGGGAACTGACTGCTGATTAGCATCCAATGCCAGCGGAAATGTTGTTAGAGAAACCCACCGCCGTCCATGCGGGCTTTTGAGCATTCCCAAGCGATAACCAGCATCACCTCTAGCTTCAATCTGTCTGCTGTCTAAACCCAACTTCCCGGCAATAAATTGAGCTAACAGGATAGTGTTGCACTGCCATTGCTGTAATCGCTCCACAGCAACAAGTACCCGCCCCATCTCCGCCTGTTTATCTGGCACCTCACACACCACAAAGGCCCGCACATCACCAGCTGGTGAAGATTGCGTCACAACGTCAGAATAACAACGCTCCTCACAGCCACGGCATTCAACGCTCTTTGCCACAGAAGCAGGCTTCAGAAGCCGTTGCTTCACCAGCACGTCCAGTGCGCCACTGCCCCAAGTTTGCGTTGTATCAAAGCTGATAAGCGCCGCCCCGTTCCCGGCTTCCAGCGCCGCCAATACATCATTAAGGGCAAGTGTCAGACTCAATGGTTCAGGCCACGTCTTCTAGTCGTGGCTCAATGCCTGAAGCCGCCAGCATATTGCGAATCTTCAAATCTAGGCCATCGTTATTGAGTGCGCAGGAATTGGGGTAGGTAATATTGAAGGTGCGAGTTTTAGCACGCTTCCCCCCCTCCGGCACAAAAGTCACCTTTATGCCCAACTGCGTGATGAAATGCGGTGGCAGGTTCAAGCTGTCCCGTAATTCATAAACCGCCTTTGGGTTATTGGTAGTATCGGCTTCAAGGGTAATACGTTTTTTATTATCACGTTTCAGTGTCAACCGCATGCGCTTCACTTCCACACTGGCAATGCCTAATTCCGGTGAAGTAGTGAAACTGAAATTGGCATCCTGGAGCAGCGCTAGATCATAGACCCGTTTATCAATACTGCCATCTGCCAAGGTGTCCAGCTTGAGAATAGCTTTTGCAAAGGCTTTCTGGAGTTCAGGTACAGCTTTCGAGTTGCGCGGCGCAAATATATCAAGCGACCCCTCAGCCTCGCAGTAGACAAAGATAATTTCAAAAGCGGGATGGTGTGCTAGGGTTTTGAGGGTATTGCTCACCCATTCCACCCCCAGTTGGGCAAAGTCCTCCGGGTAGGCAAAGAAATACTCCCGTCCATGTCGCCTGTAGGGTTCAACTTTACAATTTTTTCCTCGACCCTCTTTCGTAAACAAACCACTTATAGACGTGGCTAAAGTCTCTATATCAGCGTCTTCCACATTCGGTGGCAGCCTTGGCAAGTCGTTTCGCTTTTTCCAGTAGGATGGGCTGACGTTATCTGCATGCAGAAACATGGTTGCACCACGCCAGTACAACGGCTTCTCCAGAAAGGCCCACATCACCTTGGCATGAAAGCCCTCCTGCTGTGCCAGTTCATCAGTGAACACCTCATCACCATGAAATGCCGCTTCATCAACCAACGCTGCTACACCGCCCTCACAGGAAAGTGCATGTATGTCCTGAAACTCTGCCTCAATCTCAGCCTGCTGTGTACTATCAAGCCGCAGAAAGGCATCAAGTATCGGCTCCACCTCAGACGGCTTGAGCTTTTCCAGGTCAACGTCCAGAACCACGTTTCGGGAGATAAAATACCGTTGCAACAACGGGCTAGGAACCCGACGGTAAAAATGCAGGTGTGAATATTGGCTTGTCATTCTCACGATCCCTGTTTGTGAACCCTGCCCAAGAAGGTATCATCTCAGACGCTAATGAACATTATTGAACGATGGTGCCACAGCTTCTAAAGGATTCAAACAAACAAGAACTACGTGAGTTGAAGTAATGTCCATATTTTCCTGGCTAAACAAAGAAGTTGCTGTCACCGCCGCCAAGCGCAGCGCCTACCTATTATTCAAAGAATTGCCCAGCGTGAAAGAGACCTTCCAGGCGTTTTTAATCCGTCCGTAAAAACAGGATAGAACCCAAATGAATTAAATCCGATTACCGTTCAATACGAAGAACTGTATGCATCAATTAAAGGGGCACCTAACAAGTAGTTGCACGGAAAAATTTAACTCCCCCCAATTTGACGGATACTTTCTGAGAACTCAGAGTTCGCAGCATATCAAAATACATCATACATCTTTAAATTACGGTTAATGTTAATTGTCTGCACGACATATTGGGAACTAAAAAATACATGAATATTCTCCAATACGAATCAAAAATCTGGGCAACCGCTGATCTCCTCCGTGGCTGTGGCATCAAAGAATCCGAATGGCCATCTTTCATGATGCCGTTCTTCGCATTAGCCATGATTGAAAGTCGTCTCGTGCGTATGTTTGACGAACTCAAAGCAGAAATTGGTGAGGCTGCTTTTGCGCAAATAGCAAAAGATGATCTCTATGACCTGATTAGAGACAAAGGCCAGGGCTACAATATTTTCATTTTTGAAAAATCCCAATCGCTGATAGATATTTGCAAAAACGATAAATCATTTGAAATTGACTTCGATGCTTACCTGAAAGGCTTTGATGGCGAAACCAGAGACCTGCTGGGTGTTGATGCTGTGGAGGGTGAAAAATTCCTCGACATCAAAGGGGTTATCACCAAGCTTAAAGCCAAGAAGGTACTGTTTAGTTACACCAAGCTGTGGGCAGAGATTGATCTCAAGCCTTTCAATAACTCAGAAATCACCACGTTGGAAGAACACATCAAGCGCAAGTGGGCAGATATTTCTGCTGAAACCGCCGGGGAGCAATACACCCCGGACGATGTGATTGCGCTGATTGCCGAAATCATCGCCTCCAAAACCGAAGAATCCGACACGCTCCTCAAAATCTACGACTGCACCTGCGGCGGCGGCAATATGTTGTTTGGGGTTGAAGACCGCATCAACCAGAAATTCAAGCGCCTCACCCAAACCTACGGCCAAGACTGGAACGACGCACTTTATGCGCTGGCCAAGATTGAAAGCCGCTTTCGCCCTGATTCAAAAATAGAGCACGGCAACACGCTGGTTGAAGACAAGTTCTATAACGAAGAATTTGACGTGGTGATTGCCAACCCCCCTTATGGCGTAAGCTGGAAGGGTTACCAAAAAGACATTGAAAACGACAAGACCGAGCGTTTCAAATACCTGCCCTCTATTTCAGATGGGCAACTGCTGTTCATGCAGCACCTCATCTCCAAGTTAGATAGCGTTGGCATGGGCGTGGTGGTACATAACGGCTCGACCCTGTTCAGCGGTGATGCGGGCTCGGCTGAAAGCAATATCCGCAAATGGATGCTCGATAGCGATATTGTTGAAGCAGTGATCCAACTGCCCACCGATGAATTTTTCAACACCGGCATATATACCTATCTTTGGGTGCTTAATAAAAACAAACAGGCGCACCATAAAGACAAAGTGATGCTGATTAACGCCAGCGACAAATTTAAGCCACTAAAGAAGAGCAAGGGTTCCAAACGCAAAGAGGTAGATGAAGCCAGTCGTCTGGAAATTGCCGCCGCGCTTGCCGCATACCAGGACAACGACTATGCCCGCGTGTTTGACAAAGAGTTTTTCTACTTCAACAAACAGGCCATCATGCTCACCAATGTCGATGAGCAAGGCCGCAGCTTTGAAGATCATTTGCCACAGAAGAAAGACAAGTTTGGGGAAATGAAGTGCGAAAAGTCCATCGGCTTAACACCCATCAAGGTTACGCAGGGCGAGCTTGAACTGACTGAATTTTGCATCACGAAATACGATTCGAACCAATACGCCTCGCTAGAAAGCTATTATCTTGATGGTATCAAGCCCCAAATAGCCCGGCTTGATTACAGAGAGCAGCCCTTGTTCATTACCACGGCAGACGCCAAGTACTTTTTTGACGCCGAGCAAGAAACACTAATCAAAGAAGCCGACGGTAACAAAGTGCCACTCGGCTGCGGCAAAATTATCGTTAAAGCCAACTACAAAAAAGCCACCAAGAAACTGGCCGAACGCATTGAAATCAGCGTGGAGCTGACGGCAGACTATCAGAAAGACTACGAAATCATCCCATTTCATAAGGATCCCTCCACCAACCAGTCTGCCATCGAAAGCTTTATGGCGCGCTACATCAGCAAGCCGTTTATTTACCTAGAAAACGTGGTTGGTGTGGAGCTTAACTTCAACAAAGTTTTTTACAAGCCCGACCCCCTGCGCCCTGTGGATAAGATTAAAGCAGACATTGCGGACTTAGATAAAGAATTGAAAGCGCTTGAAGTGGAGTTGGCGTTATGAGTGGAGCGAAGGCAGAGCGATATGCGTCATATAAAGATAGTGGGGCGGCATGGATGGGAGAAATTCCTGAAAATTGGAATCTTGTCCGTGTTAAAGATTTAATCTCAAAGATAACAAGCGGAGTCACCCCGCGAGGTGGCGCGGAAAGTTATGTTGATGTCGGAATCCCATTTCTCCGCAGTCAGAACGTTCACAATGATGGCTTACGTCTTGATGATGTTTCCTTTATTTCGGAAAGCACTCATCAGGAAATGAGTAACTCGCAGGTTAAGCCGGGAGATATCGTTTTCAATATAACAGGGGCATCGATAGCCAGAACTTGCATAGTCCCTGATGTAATTAAAACAGCAAATATTAGCCAACATATTGCATTGCTGAGACCGCGAAAATTATATGAAACAAAATTCATTTCCTATTACCTTCAGTCTCAGCTTGTCAAAGACTATGTATACCTAACTCAAAGCGGTGCGTCGAAAGAGGCATTTAATCACGGGCAAATGAAGTGCATCCCCGTGTCGCTACCTGCTCGCCATGAACAAACCGCAATTGCCGCCTATCTCGACACAAAAACCGCGCAGATTGATCGGCAAATAGATTTGCTCAGCCAAAAGGCGACGCAGTACGGCAAGCTCAAACAATCGCTTATCAACGAAACCGTTACCCGTGGTTTGGATAAATCCGTGCCAATGAAAGATAGTGGAGTGGAGTGGATTGGGGAAGTGCCGGGGCATTGGGATGTTAGGCGCGTAAAAGAATTTTCTGTGTTAGTGAATGGCGCAACGCCTAAAAGTAGTGTTTCAGAAAATTGGGATGGAGAGTTGCCATGGGTAACTACTGATGATCTTGGTAAGTTAAATACAAAATTCATCAAAAATACAAAAAGAAAAATTACCGAGCAAGGTTATGCAAGTTGTGGAACAACTATTTGCCCGATTGGCTCAGTTGTTATTTCTGGACGTGCCCCAATTGGCCATATTGGCATACTGTCAATAAACGCTTGTTCTAATCAGGGTTGTAAAACTTTGGTTTTGAACCTCAAAATTGTAAATAATTTATTTATTTTCTATAGTTTATTATCTTCGAAATCGAAATTAGAAGCCTTGGGAAGGGGCACAACCTTCATTGAGTTATCTTCGAAGGAGCTTGGGCTTTTTAATCTACCGCTACCTTCACTCCAAGAACAAACCGCCATCGCCACCTATCTCGACACCAAAACCACCCAAATAGACAGCATCGTCTCCACCATCAACATTCAAATCAACACGCTGAAAGACCTGCGCAAGGCGCTGATTAACGATGTGGTCACAGGAAAAATCAAAGTGGTTAGAGAAGAAGGACAAGCCGCATGAACGAACTCCATCTACAAGATAAATTCCTGATCCCATTTTTTCGGGATGGCTTGGGCTACAAGGAAGTCAAAGCCAATACCGTCACCCAGTCGCTGATTATTGAAGAAGACTTACAGGCGTTTATTGAAGACAGTTCGCTTAACCAGAAGCCTTATGAGGCCTTGCTCAAGAAATACAAAGGCGATAAAAAAGCTTTGCTGCAAGACCTGATGGCATTAATTGCCGAGCGCATCGCCAGTAGCCGCAATATGGCTTTGTTCATCAACGCCAATAAGTCGATTAGCTTGCAAGGCATCAAGCTGCATTTGTTCTACACCAGCGACAGCGTGATTCACGGAAATGCCTTGTTTGATGAAAATATTTTCTCGGTGGTGCAAGAACTGCCGTACAAGTTCAACCATCAAAGCGCTCAGATTTTTTCGTTCCGGCCTGATCTTGTGATGTTTGTGAATGGTATCTACTTGGGCTACAGCGAATTGAAAAGCAACTACACCAGTCAGAGTGCCAGCAAGAACGGGCGTGGCAAGGTGCTGAAAGATTATTTTGAAGCGGTGAAGATGTATCACCAACACATCGACAGCAATACCACGCTGAGTGACAGGGAAAAACACAGTATCCGCAAGGACTTCCTAAAAATCTTCGAGGGCGCCATTTACATCACCACTACCGACATTGGTGAAACTTATGTTATTCGCACCATAGCCGATTACTTTGACGACATCTTGACCACCTGCCGTGAAGGCAAGTTTGATCGGGAAGAAATAGAGAAAAAAGCCCACAGCGTATTCAAGCTCTACCCTTTGCTTAAACCCGATGCCGAAAAGAAGGACAAGCTCAAAGAGCTGTTTGCCGCTTTGTACGGCAAGCTGATGATCGAGAAAGAGATTCTGTATTACAACTTCATTGAGCGTGATGTGTATGTCAAGAAAGGGGTGAAGGAAGTTAAAAGCGAGCTGGGGCATTTGATTTCACCGCGTCCGAAACAGAAATTCGGCACCGATAAGATCATGGCCAAAATTGATGAATTTTTGGCACACGAGCAAGAGTCTGACTATTTTGAAAAGCTGTTGGAAAAGCAGTTGGTGGGTGTTTCTGAGGCCAAGAAAAAAGAGCTGCTGGAAAAGCGTAAAGCCTACTCCAACAACAAGAATGTTTATTCGCTGCTCATGCAATATGCCGCCGGGTTTGGCAAGTCCAACATCATTGGTTGGTCAGCCTTGCAGTTAAAGGACTTACGTCGCCCTGATAGTAATGGTAAGCCCCAGTATGTGTACGACAAAATCATGATTGTGGTGGACCGCCTGCAACTGCGTAGCCAGATTGATTCGCTCATGCTGAACATGAACATCGACAAGCGCATGGTGATGGAAGCGACCAACAAGAAGACCTTTCAAGAATCGCTAGCGTCCGACACGCGCTTGGTGATTGTTAATTTGCAAAAGTTTGGCGCGGTGCGCGACATGCTCGACGCCGATGTGCTGAAAAAACTGGCAGGCATGCGCATTGTTTTTTTGATTGACGAAATCCACCGCTCCAACAGCGGCGACCAGCATGAAGAGATGGTGAGTATTTTTGACGAGCTGCAAAGCCCCTTTGACAATGCGGTCTATGCCGGTCAAGCCACCAAGAAGAACCTGATCATTGGTTTTACCGCCACGCCAGACGACCATACCCTGGCGCGTTTCGGCGAGTTTAGTGGTTATGCCGAAAGCGAAAAACTGTGGCGACCCTTTGACAGCTACACCATGAAAGAAGCGATTGAGGATGGCTTCATCCTGAACCCGCTGAAAAACATTGTGCCGGTCGCATCGAAAATGCTGTTTGATTTACCCATCAATCCGCTCGAAGGTTTCACCGAGAAGGACTACAAGGACGCGCAGAAAAAGCAGGTCTATGAAAACCGTGATCGTATTGATGCCATCGCCAAGTATGTGGCCGATCTGTTAGTCAAGGACGTATACCGGCAAATACGCGGCACCGGCAAGGCGATGCTGGCCGTGCATTCCATCAAGGCGGCCATTGCCTACCAAGGCGAGGTGACCAAACATTTCAACGCACTGGTGAAAGAGCCCAAGTACGAAAAGTACGCCGACGCACCGATCCATATTGTGTACTCCAGCAACCAGGATGAACAAAGCGCCACTGGCCTCAATGGCGGTTTGACGGAAGAAAAGGTACTGGAGAGTTTTGCGCTCAAGAAAAATGGCTTGATGATTGTGGTTGCCAAGTTGCAGACCGGCTTTGATGAGAAGAAATTACATACCTTATTTCTGGACAAAGAAATCAAGGGTATTAGCGCCATTCAAACCATTTCACGCGTGAACCGCACCACCAAATACAAGCACGACTGCAAGATCGTTGATTTTTCCTACAACAATGTGAATGTGCAAAACATTAAGGATGCCTTCGAGCATTTCTCTAATGTGGTGGTGAGTGACTTTGACCCGTTTGGCGACAAAAAGGTGCTGGATGTCTTACTTACTGAGCTGAAAAAGTCAGATACCTACGATAAATTCTTTGCCGTATTCATGGGCATCTACAAGGACGCCACCAAGCGCGACGAACCAGAAAGCTATTTGGATTTTGAAAGCAGCCTGAAAAAATACATCGACGACAACCGGCAGCGCACCGCTGACACCAAAGCCAAAGCTGCGCAGTATTTCACTATTCTCAATCGCATTGAATACGTGATTGAGTTGGATACGAAGTACAGCGAACCGAGTTTTCTATTCTTCTGGCGCAAGTTTAATACGCTCTACAACATGCTGCATCGAAGCGAGGACATCAAAGACCCGATTGAGGTGTATTTCGACAACCAGATTGGCATCGTTGAAGTGGTTGCCAAAGAACCGAAAAAGAAGAAGAAAAAACCAACAAAAGTTGCCGAGGGGACGCCACCCGGACCCGGTGGGCAGCTTGATATTTTGGCCATCATTGCCGCACGTAATGAGCAGGAAGCTAAGACGGGAACATTGATCAAGGATTTTGAAACCAAGATTGTTGATTTCTTCCGCTACGTGCGTGAGTCCAACGATGGCGAACGGTTGATCGTCAAGATCAAGTCTCATGTTTCCGAGAATGAAATCTATGACGACTTTGCGAAGATTTATCGTCGATACAAAGCGCTGCATCGGCAGACTGTGGGCGAATATTTTTTCAAGGAAACCGAGGATCTGGTTGAAAAGCTGTGTGATGACTTTGAAAAGATGGTGCTTGAAGAAAATGTATAGGATTCTCAAAAGTGCCTAAATAAGAGATTGTAGTTCCCCCGCTTTGATGGATGCCTTCTGATAACACAGGAGGTCGCGGCACGCCAAAATACACTCAAACAAGAAAGGCACGGGAATGCTCGAAAGATTTTAAAGTTGGGTGCAGATCACTAGGTCGGGAATCTTATGGTCTCAACCTTCGAGAGCTAGGGGATGACACTGGACGGCCAGATCAGTTTGAATTATTCAACCCGCCAAAAGCAGACAAAAAACAAGCCTACGCTGATCTCTATGGCACCATCATTAAACTGAGGCCGGGCGCAAGAATAAGCACCGCCACCGATACCATTTCTGAAGAGACGGACCCGGCGCACACGCACATGCTTGCCTCGATCCGCAAGGATCCCCGAGAGACTTTCTACGCCGTAGCGACTGACTGGGATGGCAAAAAAGTCAGGCGCTTTCTTTTGAGTCACCCCTAACGCCCGTGGTGGAGTTAGGTTGCAGGACGCAATTCGGAAGGTCAGAAGCATAACCTCTGAATGGACGGTGTTCGCTGGCCGGGGTGCGCATGTTGTTGCCACGTTTGCGGATCTTCCGGCGGACGTACAAAAGGCAGGCCGTGAGGGCGGTAGCGACGAGAAAGTAAAAGGCATATTCCATTAGCCGGCTCCGTTTAATGCGGGTGAATCAGACTTCGAGGAAGGCTGGCCAAGTCTTCCGGCTCAGCGGGGTTGAGGTTTGTTGCACAAGCCTTGACGTACCTGCGCCGTAGACGGATTTTGAACAGGAAGCCCGCTAGGAGGAAGCCCGCAAGAGCAACGACAGCAATTGAAATCAGAGCGATACCCACGGAAGTCACCACGGTTTCATCCTCATCCCTAATTAAGCTCTAAGGCGATTTTAAGGCGATTTAAGGAAAACGGTACAAAATGTTATTTTTTCAGAAATCCGAAGCCTTCTTTGGGCCTCTTGAACCCTTGCCTCTGCCTTGTCATTTTTTAACAAATGGCGAAGCCTTACAAAATGTCGAATCTGGTTTCATATTCCTGGCCTGCTCTTCAAGCTCTTCGACCCTTGTAGCAACCTTGTGGTCTTTTAGTAACTCAGAAGCTTCACGCCACCATATTAACCAAAAGAGAAGCCCCGAAATCAGCGACCGGTCTGGACTCCAATTGCCCAAGGATGTCCGCCAATTGCGAGGCTACATGTCGAAGATTAGTCACCTGCAATGACCGTGTCAATTTTCTGGTCGCTAACGTTAGGATTACTAACGTGTTAGTAGTGTTAAGGCCGTCAGCTTTTCCGCCGAAGCTGTCTGCTGGCTTTGGGGTGTGATTTCTACCCTATTGTTCATCGTATTCCTGTGCCCCATGGGTAAAGGCCCAGTGACAAGATAGTATCTCGTTGAGCTCGTGCTAGTCTGATACCGTGCATTGCGGTCAAGATCTCTTGGGCGCCATCCGGAATCAGTTGTTGCGCCTGCCGCCAGGTGGTTGTCGTACCGATAAGATTTTTTTCATCATCTAGCACTGCATAACCACTCTCAGTAGGCTCAATAAAGAAGTTGACCGGCAGAAAGATGTCGATTTTCTCGCAGACGATGCCGAACGGCTTAATTATGCGCTTTGCCTCCTTTGGTAATGTGCGGTCGTAGAGCTCTCGCAACCCGTTCTCTCCCAAGCCGCCGTAGCGATTGATCTGCTCTTGACCAGTGGTCCAAGCTAAGCCGTCGCAGCCTCGCTCGCAGGCGTGAAGAATCATTAGTTTAAGGGCCAAGGCCGGCCACTCCTGAAGCCACGGGGGTGGATGGGTTTCCCGTTCATCTTCTTCGTAATCCTTTATTTCCCGCCGAGCTTGCTGCGCCCAGTCGCTTTGTACTTCCTGAAGGAATAGCACCTTCTCCCCATCTGCACTTTCTCGTATATCGCTGCGAACATGTAGCAGCACATTGCGGTGCGCATAGTGGCTGGAAAAGTAGGTGAGCGAATAGTAAGGCAATGTTATTAGCCATTCCTTGTAGTTTTCGCCGCCAGTAAGCCGGTAGCGTGCCCAGTTGCCCTTGGACGATAGTCGAGGCAGGACTTTACCCGCTTCCTGATTTGCCCGGCTCTTTGCATCCTCTGGCGCATCGTAAATGCCGGTGGGTCGGTCCGCTGTCACTAGCGGTATACCTCGGTGGTTAAAGGCCATCCACCGCCGTTCGGTACCAAAGAGGTCATCCCATTCGACCATATCGATCCAGTAGCCCAGCACCGGGTCGCGCCACTGTGCTGTGGAGGGAAGTTTTCCTTTAATTTTGGGCTTGATGCGCTTGATGTAATTAGTAGGGGGTGCGGGCATCCAGGTTAGATGGTTACTGGCTTTTTCAACAACCGGGATAATGCTGATTCGTAATTCCCTGTAATCCAGCTGGCTGCAAAGCCAATGACCAGTGATAGGCGTTGTGGGGTCTGCTGTTGTCAATACATCCTCTATGTGGCTAATATCGATCTCTTCGTGCCTCAGCCCCTTACCTGTAAGATTCTGGATGCGATTTAGCCATTGGTGCGGACTGGCTTTTTCATTTCCATGCTGTTGTAGCCAACCAACCAATGCGCAATGGAGCCCATGAATAGCCAGCGAGGAGTCTTTGCCCGGCTTTAAGAAAGGTGCGGGGGCATTGCGTACTGCCTGCCGTTCGTAAGTATCCCGGAGATGCCTTCCAATTGCCTGCAACCACTGATTTATACTCGCTGTGCTTGCGTGGGCCAGCAGTTCATCGGCAAACTTCGCGTCACACCATTTGCTGTGATCGCTACGGAAATCCTCTAAGGTGGCACCTAGATAGACTGGTGAGGGCGTGGTTATGCTCACAACATCTACATAGGCCTCTGGGTTGGTGCCACTGTCATAATTAATGGGTTTGAAAGGGTTGATTTGCCGATGTTGAGTGTGTTCCCACAGACGGCGCGCCGATAGCCCATACTGGGTGTTCGGCAGATTGCGGGTGAGATTGCCTTCCTTGAGTACCATGTCTCTGTCCTGAGCTAGATCGTCCTGCTACTTCTTCTATATCAATTGCTGGACCTAATGGGGATAACTTTGACGTCAGCTTTTAGGTCGTCCAGATAATCCGCCCAAACTTGCATCATCTCCTTGCGGTCTTCAAGAAATTTTGCGCGGTTATAGGCGCGACCATTGGGGTCACGTATCTTGTGGCCAAGCTGAAGCTCAATGTACTGATCTGGCATTTTCAGTATCTCTAGCATGACTGTCTTCGCCATAGCTCGGAAACCGTGACCGGTCATGACATCACCGGGGTACCCCATTTTTCGCAGACCATTGAGTACTGCGCTTTCCGATAAATGCCGGTCCTTGCCGTAGCTGTGGAAAACGTGTTCATGCTTTCCCGTTAGGTGGTGGAGATCTCTCAGGATAGTAACGGCTTGGCGTGAGAGAGGTACAATTAACTCAACTTGTGTCTGGTTGCGAGTCTTGGGAGGAGTGAAGCGCCACTCTGCCGCATCCAAATCAATATCTGTCCAAGGTACAGAACGTAGCTCTCCTGGTCTGACAAAGACCAAAGGTGCCAGTTGCAGCGCTGACCTTACCTGGAGAGTACCACTGTAGTTATCAATATCCCGTAGTAACGGGCCTATTTGAGCGGGATCAGTAATGGCGGCCCTGTGTTTGACTTGAGGAGGTTGTAATGCGCCGTTCAAATCTCGGGTTGGGTCGTGATCAGCTCTGCCAGTGGCAACCGCATAACGGAAGACCTGGCTACATTTCACCTTGATCCGTTTGGCTGTTTCCAACTTGCCCTGCTTTTCGTACTTGCGGCAGGTATTGAGTACCATTATTGGGGTGACGTCCTGAATGGGGCGCTGGCCAAAGTCGGCGATGGGAAAACTTAGTAACCATTCGGACTTGGTGCGGGTGGATTCCGCTTTGTCCGTCTGCCGAGCTAACCATTCTTTAGCAATAGCTTTAAAGGTGTTCTCGTGGGCGAGGAGGGAGGCGGCTTTCTGATCTTTCCGCCGCTGGCTGGGGTCTTCGCCCCTGGCCAGTATTTTTTTTGCATCATCTCTGGCCGTCTTTGCCTCCCCTAAACCCACGGCAGGATAGAGACCCATTGAGAGACTTTTGGCCTTTTTGAGATAGAAGTAGCGCCACATCCACTTCTTGGTGCCGGTTGGCATGACCTTGAGGAACAGCCCATCCCCGGCGCTGAGCGTATAGGGCTTAGCCTCCGGCTTGGCTGTTTCGGCCTGGCGGGCGTGAGTGAGTGTCTTCCGATCTGCCATGAGTGGCCAACCTGAGTAACCTGATTGCGTTACTCAGGAAGTTACTCAGGTTTTGCGTGGATTGCAATGGATAACACAGGACTAATCAGGACGGTAAAAACAAAAAAACCCCGGAAAATCGGGGTCTTATGAACGTTCTTGGATGTTGCTGAACGTTGAAATGGTGCCCAGGAGAGGACTTGAATTTTCATGGTCGAAAAATTAAATCTTTTAATTTCAATAGGATATGGTTTTTTCCATAATTTGCGTTCCACTCACGTTCCATGGAGAAAATCGCACCTAATTCGGCACCGTTAGATTGGCCAAAAACTTTGCAAAAGGCGTGATGTCTTGATGGACGCTGGCCGACTCAAGAGCAGCCATATAACTGGTGCGTTTTTCAACGGGAATTATCGTCCACGGGTAGCCACCGGAAGCCATCATGGCATTCATTAAAAATCGTCCTATCCTGCCGTTTCCATCAATATAGGGATGGATATAGACAAAAATAAAATGACCAAGCACTGCTCGCACTGACGCTTCAGTTTCTTCTTCCAATAGGTCAAAAAAAGCAGGCATGAGGCCACGAACAGCTTCCCTGTTAGGCGGAACGTGCATGGATCGCCTGATATAGACAGGCCCATTCCTGTATCCAGCAAGGTCTCCTGCGCGAAGAGTCCCCGCTGTTACACTAGGCGCAAAAAGCTCCCTGTACCATGCCGGGTGATCACTCCGTATCATTGAGCCTGGGTTGTTGCCGTCTAAAATTTTCTCGATGCTTTGTTTGACTGCCTGAAATGCTTGCCAGTATCCACGAGCAGCCATCGTATTGCGGTGGTCGTTGTCACCATCATCAGCTTCCGGATTCCATGCTCCCGACTTAACCCGTTCAATCAAATCTGGGCTAACGCGATAGCCCTCAATGGAAAGGGAGTGATAAGCGTCTGAAGTATAGAGGTCATCAATCTGTCTGAGATAAGCTGTTTTGTCTGTTGCCATTCCCGGGGCGGCTGGAAATTCCAGCAAGACATCCTCTCTCATACGTTGCCATAGGAGCTGAATGCGGCTGACATAGGGGGAGTTTTCTCGTTTGGTGAAGATCATCGGACTGGCCGTTTCGAATGGATCAGTCTCCCGGATCTTGTAGCCGGCTGCCTCCATCGTTGTGGCGATCGCATCAGCAAGGTCTGCCCGGCCTATGTTGCGAAAGGCCCCAACCAGGCGACCTGCAATGGTGCTGTGGCCTCCTTCCAAAAGATGCTCAAGCAGGTCAGAAGCGTCGCTCACCATGGCAAGGGCCGCACGAAGGTCGGTTGGGTTTTGCCGATAACTAGCAGGTGCGCAGGCCACGAGGGCTGCAGGCAGCGAGAATAGTCGTAGACCTTGATTGATAACAATATCTGCTTTGTCGGGTATTTCTGCACGGATATCGAGAATCGATGTATCAAAGGGCAGGTTGGTGACGTTGTTTGTTGTCTTTCTTGTTCTGACGAGAAGCTGTTTGGGAACCGTCATATTTCCGGTGTGGAGAGCCAGGGATTGTTCTGCAGACAAGCACCAGTCTGTGCCGAACCGGGTTTCTAAGTATGAGGCGCAAAAATCCCAGAACGAGGCATACCAGGACGTACTTTCTCCAGCGGCATCATCCGGTCGGGTAGGGATGTACCATCCTTTGATGACCTCCTGTAAAAAGCCGTTTTTTGTCAACCGTTCGCGGTGGGTGCGGCTGAGATCACGTGATCTGATGGCGACAACTCCCTGGTCTTGCAATTCTTTCAAGACCTCAAGAGACTCTGCCAGCTTTTCTGATGGGGTGGCCATAGGGAAAACCCTTTCTCTTTGTAAGTGCTAAATGGGGGCTAAATCTAGTTTTTTGTGCTGTTTAGCAGTTAGTTTATTAAGTTGTACGTTATTTAGTTTATTATGTCTATTTATTTCTAGTTTTTTATGATGGGTAAGTGTTACTTTATTGTGCTGATATGTTTGAACCCATCAGCTTGATATCCCGGAGTTTATGGTCCAGCTCATCGTCTAGCGCGACCTTCTTCATATCATCTACCAGCCCGTACGCCAGCACGGCCATATAATGAGCGATGGAAACGGTGGGGTCTCGGCTCTCGATCTTACGGGTGGCCAGGCCGGCAATGCCCAGTATCTACTAATTCGAAATAAAGTAAGCGAACATTACCCGGAGATATAA
>TARA_R100000656_G_scaffold26216_2_pt1 | contig 47389 bp, 42 predicted proteins | sample TARA_R100000656 | Tara Oceans TARA_R100000656 (sample SAMEA2622517) | marine metagenome | biome: marine biome (ENVO:00000447); feature: mesopelagic zone (ENVO:00000213); material: "saline water (ENVO:00002010), including plankton (ENVO:xxxxxxxx)" | depth 350 m
TTGCGGGTTTTCTGCAAACACACTGAACGAAAATGTTGTCATCAACAAAACGGCAATTGTAAATGCTGCAAGATGTTGGGGAAAAAATTTTGACACGTAGGACTCCTCTATTAAATTTCACCTATATCTGAATCAAACCCGGTAGGCGCACCAAATAACGCGAAGTGGCCTATTAGTTGAAGGCGAAAAGCGCGGTCTTTATCCTTCACTGGCGTAAAATCAAGTCTTTTTTCGTAGCCAGGCTTGAGGCGCTTAATAATGCAAAAAAGGCAAAAGGATTTTGGTCTTGTGTTGAGTTGGGGGTAGTAGGATAAACACCCTTTTCCGAGCCGGTCAACCGGTTATTCACGGGTGGAGGCGGGCCCACTAGCCCGTCTAAATCCTGCTCCATTCAGTCCTTGCCACCGAAATGGCCTCCCGCGCCAGCGCCCTGTTTCGAGCCATGCCAGTCAAACGGCCAGCCGCCAATGGCAAAATGTTCGCATCTTTGTAAGGTCATCCTGAGTCTCAACTTAGCCGGCGGCGACCTGACCAAAGCTGGCGGTACTGCGCGCCTACTCTCACTCTATTATCAATACGCATTTTTCATCTTTTATTTTCAATAGCTTATTTTCCTTATAATCGCTAATACCATGAAAAATGCCATGCTCAGAAATTTCTTAAAATTCTTTGACTATTCTCGGATAACTGAGCGCTCGGAAATCAACACGCGCTCTCATAAGCAAAACCAGAAACATAATCAGATACCTGACAATCTCAGCTACCGGTCTACTTTAGTTTTTTGATCCCAGCTCGGAGTATCCGAAATATACTCTCTCATAAATTCCACAAACACCCGTACCTTTGGTGAAAGATACTTACGTTGTGGAAATACAAGGTAGATTGATATTTCGGGTAATTCGTAGTTTGTCAAAACAGATTGCAATCTCCCTTCCTGTATATCCCTGCCAACGACAAATGTTGGCGTTCTCGTGATTCCCGCATCATTTAACAATGCTTCCCGCAGTGCCAGGCTGTTGTTCATTTGAATTGATCCAGACACAGAAACCATGCTCGGTTTTTGACCAGGTAACCGAAACTCCCATTCTTTTGCTGAGTCTTGATACTGGTAGGTAATCACATTGTGATCCTCCAGATCTTCGGGAGTGCGAGGTATTCCATAGCGTTTAAGGTAGGCTGGTGATGCCACCACTACATGGCGGCATGGCCCTATTCGCCGGGCAACCAGGGACGAGTCTCCAAGATCTGAAATGCGCACAGAGACATCAAAGCCGCCCTCTATGACGTCAACTTTTCGATCGTCGAGATTCATATCCACGGTGAGTTGGGGATATCGTTCCAGAAATTCTGATAAGACAGGCGCGATATGCAGCACACCAAAAGACATCGGTGCATTGATGCGCAGAGTCCCTCGAGGCTCCCCCTGCAGTCGTGAAACTTCGGCTTCAGCTTCGGCGATTTCTTGCAGACCCCGCTCGCTGCGCTCATAAAACGCCCGTCCCACCTCGGTCAAGCTGAGCTTTCGCGTCGTGCGATTCAGTAACCGTGCACCCAACCGGTCTTCTAGCCGCGTTACGTACTTGCTGATCACCGACTTCGACAATGACAGTCGCTCGGCGGCCGCAGTAAAGCTGCCACTATCCACCACCTGAATAAACACCGCGATATCCGACAGTGAATCCATTTCCCGCCTCATTAATCAATATTTGTGAACAATATTGTTCAAATTAGCTAGATTATAGAACAAAAGTAAATCAGTAGTATGAAGTCTCAGTAATTGTTCAAACCAAGGAGCTTAATACGATGAAAATTACCATATTGGGTGCAGCCGGAAATGTCGGCCGCCGTATCGTCAATGAAGCCTTGTCGAGAGGTCATGAAGTCACAGCCGTCGTTCGCAGTCCAGAGCGTATTAAAGAGTTACCGGCAGGTACCAATGTCCAAATCGGCAACGCCAGCAATCTTAACGACATTGTCCGACTAAGCGTTGGTCAGGATCTGGTGATCAATGCGACCCGCTCTGCCATCAGCAATGTTGATGAAGTGGTCATGGTGACAAAAACCATTATGGAAGGGCTGGCCCGTACAGGAGTCCGGCTAATGATTATTGGTGGTGCAGCAAGTCTTACAGTACCTGGCACTAACGGCAAAAAAGTCATTGATTCCCCTCAGTTCCTGTCCGCATCCCTGCGACACATAGGTGAAGCCAGTTTTGCTCAGTACGAAGCCTGCCTCCAGGAGGTGCGAATCGACTGGAGCTATCTGAGCCCACCGGCCGACCTAAAAGCCGGAAATCGCACAGGCAAATACCGGTTAGGGCGAGATGAATTGATAGTGGATAGCCAAGCCAATTCATCAATATCCATTGAGGATCTCGCGATTGTCGTTCTGGATGAAGCTGAACAACCAGGGCATCACCAAACCCGCTTTACCGCTGCCTACTGATCAGCAACCCAACCAACGAGGACACGCAAAATGAAACGCATCGTCTCACAAGCAATCATTGCTGCCACCTTTCTGACCAGCCTGGCTTTCGGCGCACAGGCTATAGAGAGAAAACCCGGCACCAGCCCTTGGGGGCCGAATGATGAAATTGGCCGCTTAAATCTAATCACTGCTGCATCGCAAGCGGATATCCTCTCACGAGTAACGGGTGGCCCAGTCTATGATTTGTCTGTGGAGTATTTCATGGGCATGCCGAGCTGGCAGGCTGCCGGTGACCCACACTACCGCATTTGGATGACGCATACCCCTCACGGTACTGTCATCGATGATCCCATGGGGGTTGGCACCCGAATGAACGAACACGTCAGCTATACCGGCGCAGCTGTCTCCATGTATACCCATACGGGCACTCATATCGATGCATTGGTGCATTTTGGCCTGGATGGAAAGATCTGGAATGGATTCAGTGCTGCCGATCATCTTGGTGATCGCGGCTGGCGTGTGGGCGGTGCCGAGAATATTCCAACACTCATCGCTCGCGGCGTGCTGATCGACGTCGCCGGTGCCAAAGGACTGGAGATGTTACCCAAAGGCTATCGTGTCACTCGCCCAGACCTGATTCATGCACTGAAACATCAAAACACCACACTCCATCAAGGCGATATCGTGTTAATCCGCACAGGTCGAATCAAACTCTACAACGATACTCAAGCCTATATGGCGAACCCTCCTGGACTCGGACTGGCGGCGGCACGTTTTCTAGTGGAAGAAAACGGTGCCATGGTGGTGGGCGCCGATAATCTGAGTTTCGAGTCTTTCCCCTCTGAACTGGAAACGGATTATGTGCCCGTGCACACCTATCTACTGGCGGAACAGGGTACGCCGATTATCGAACTGGTCTTTCTGGAAGAGTTATCCCGTGACAAAGTCTATGAATTCGCCTTTATCGGTGGATCGCTAAAATTGCGTGGGGCTGATGCCGCTCCGATTCGGCCCATCGCAATACCGCTCGAAAAGTCACAAGAAATAACTGGATTTGGGAGTATTGACTGATGAATATCCTCCCCACCTCAGAATCACACAAGCAACTTCTGCCCTATCACCCGCGCTATGTTGCACCGCTGATTTTACTGCTGGCGGGACTATCACTCGCCATATCAACCAACCTGGCAAAAGTAGCCCTGGGAATCGGCTTCACATCCCTTTCCTACCTTGTCTGGTCACTGGCTGGCGCCTCATTCCTATTGACAACCATGAGCTATTTACGAGGACAATCGATTCAATTAAACCGACAAACCCTCGAATATTTTATCGTCTCGGGCTTTCTTACCACTGCGGCGTCAAACCTGATCTTTTTTTCTGCCGTAAGGCATATGGGCGTGGGTTTTGTCGCGTTGATGATGGCATTGCCCCCGTTACTGACCTATGTCGGAGCCTTGTTATTGCGCATAGAACAATTCTGCTGGTGGCGGGCGATGGGCGTAAGCCTGGCGCTGATCGGAATCGTAGTTCTGGTGATGCAGAAATGGATCTCCCCGAATGCTGATCCAGCATGGATATTAATTACCCTGACTGGCCCCATTCTGCTGGCGATTGGCAACCTCTACCGGACACACCGCTGGCCTCTGGGGGCCAGTGCTGAATCACTGGCTCCCGGGATGCTGCTGAGCGCCCTGACAATACTAATTATTTTCTCATTACTACCCGGCAAGAATCTCAATATTCCCAGTGAAGCTCCCCATGCAATGTCACTGATTGGCATTCAGGCCATCACTTTTGCCGCTCAGTTCCTGCTATTGTTTGCGCTGCAAAAACTCGGTGGCCCCGTGTTGCTAAGCCTTATGGGTGGCGTGAGTGCCATATTTGGTGTGCCCATCGCAGTGATTCTGTTGGATGAGGCAATAGCTCCTGTGTTTCTCGTTAGCGCTTTGTTTGTGGTTGCTGGGATTATCTGTATGTTGCATGGCTCAAAAGCCTGTCAAGGACATACCACATTAGCTGCAGAACATAGAGGTTAATAATTCAATGCATTCACCAGACAAAAAGTTGAAGCTGCACCTCTAGCTCGCCTGGGCTGTGCTCGATTTCCCGTACCGCAAGCGCGGCCGATTTTTTCTTGCGGTTGGCACATCACCAAAGATGGCAAGGATCGGTACTCATGGCGGCACAAAACCTCCGTCAAAATCTTTTGGCTGGATAGCCAGTGCCAGACATTGCCTTCGGGTACCGATCACTCCCACTCGATTGTAAATAAGCCTTTTTTGTCTTTTATATTCAATGGCTTATTTTCCTGTAAATCGATAATACCATGAAAAAAACCATGCTCAGAAGATCCTGCTAACCGACACAAAAATCACCAATTCACACAACAGTAAATCATTTCTTATCCGGCCGCGGACGCGTGGTCTGGAAAGGCTCATATCCGCCAGAGTCCCTGACGCCAGATTTCTGCACCAGGGCACAGTCGCTACCACGTACTCCCTGTAACAACTCCTCGGCGTTCTCATCCGCAACGCCCAGCATTTACAATACTTCCCGCTCCCAGTTGCGGGCTGCCCTTTAGCACCTGCATCAGGATTCCAGGTCGACTGACGATCAGAATCCGTACTGGATGAATGCTTTGTGAAACCCTTCAATCACAAATCAACTATCGCATTTCAAATAATTCCTGATGGAAATTTTCAGCTTTCAAACCATGCTGAATAAAATCTTTTTTCATCACCTCACCGAATTTTGCCGGGCCGCAAAACCAGACGCTGGCGTTCATCCAATCCGGGTTGTCTTTACGAATTTGCTCGGGAGTCAACAGACCGTTTTTAGGAGATTCCAGGATATGCAATTTAACGTTGGCCGCAAGCGCGTCAGCAGCCAACTTATCGATGACACTCTGGTCATAATCGGCTGTCGAATGATACAGCGTGATAATTTTGTCGCTCGGCTGGTTTGCCAAGTGCTTCATTTTTGCAATAAATGGAGTAACACCGATGCCTGCGCCCACCCAAATCTGGTTTGGGCAATCATCATGAAAATTAAAATAGCCATAAGGCCCTTCAACCATGACGTCCATACCTTCTTTCAGCCGTTGTCTTAACTGGCTAGTCCAGTCGCCCAACGCTTTAACGATGAACGTCAATGTCCGCTCCTGTTCATCCCAGGCCGATGCGATGGTATAGGGATGTGATCCCTCTTTGGTCTTTGAACTTACAAAAGCAAATTGACCGGGTGCATGCCCCTGCCAGCCCTCTTTTAATTCAATCGTACCCTCGACAACATTTAGCTTCGGGTAGGTCGTCAACGATTTAATAGTGCCCTGAACTTTACGTTTACGACCAATTTGTCGCGTTAGTACTATGATTGCAGACACAGTTCCGACTCCCATCAACAGAGCAGTCAACCAACCTATTGGCTGGAACCAGTAGTTAAAGGATGTCAGCACAACGCCGTGGAAAACAAGAATCAGATAGGCAACGGCCAGCAGCGTATGTGTTTTTTTGAACCAGTGATAAGGAAAGCTCTTGATCAGTGCAAGGATGATTAAAAGGGCCGCTGCATAAAAGGCCCACTCACCGAGGCTTTCAGCCAAACCACGCTGGTCCATCATCCACTGTTGAATGGCAGGCAAGTCGTCCCCCGGGCCCGATGGACGACGATCCGGTTTGGCAAGCCAGCCCCAGCCAACCATCCATTTCGTACCCTGCGCCCACCACCAGTGCAGTATTGAAATAGCCAGGCCGCCGATCCCCAGCCACTTGTGCAGGCGGTACATTTTATCCAGGCCGTTAAAGTATCGCTCTAACCACATCGGCCGTATCGCGAGCAGCATGGCGATACTCATCAGACTGATTCCAATGATACCGGTGTACTGAATAATGACAGCACGAAAAGAAAAATAGTTAAAGGGCTCTGGCAAAAGCGTATCCGCCAGTAACCAGAGAACAGTCACTATCATAGGAATAAGCCAAATGGCCAGTTTAATATTTTTCATTTTGTCGCCTATTTACGTTATCTCTGGTTTACAAAACATGCTCATATTTACATCCGGACTTGACGACAACTGTGGGCAATAATTTTACGGTCTCTCTGCAAGTTCTGCCCAGTTACCTCAACTCCGTTACGGATTTAAAGTTATCAGTTGCATGAACATCATCTGGAAATTTTCCACAGAATTTAGCCTGACATTTCTAACGCGACCGACCCATCTCTTATTAAACTTTTGAGCGCACATCCTGGCCGCTGTCATGATGGTTTCTTTGTAGACCCAATGCTCGGATCCATCGGAATACCGCTTGGCTGTTTCGTCTGCCATGGCATGAATTTCTCTGGATTTTGCCACTTCAAAAACGATCTTCTTCATATCATCAATCAGCTCTTTGTACAGTTTCCAGTGCTCACGAGTCGGCACAATTCGCTCGTGACCATTAATGATAAATTCAAAATCGGGATATTCATCGAGTAATATTTGAGGAAGCATCCACGTCATCATAGGATCAGTCGCTTCACCAAAATGAATCCAGGGAGCAGCATCTGCATGGAAGGTATCCGTTGCTAATAAGATTTTTTGCCTGGGTGCATACGCAACACTGTCTGATTGTGAATGCCAGTTTCGATCGTAATCCTTAAATTCCAGACGCAGACCCCCCGTTTCAAGAACATAGCTGTCCTTCCAGACAATTTCAGGCATTGGACGTTTAGGGTCATTGGCAATTTTCAGGAATTTTTCTGTCTCGTCGTTACCAATAATCGTGGCTGTTTCCGGAAACAGGTACATTCCTTGAGCATGGTCACGGTGATGGTGTGAGTAAATCACATGGGTGATCGGTTTATCGGTGACCTCAGGAATGACCTTGAGTACAAATGGAGACACATCCGGCTTTGCATCGTAGACGACAACACCTTCTTCAGTAACAAAAAATACCATATGTTCGAATTCATCATGCACGAAATAGGTATCTTTAGCGATTTCAAAGTAGTTGTAACCACGCTCAGGCATTGGTGCATAAACATAGTCTCTGACACTGTATCTGGCTTTTACAGCCTCAGTATCGAATGTGCTTTGTGCGGCTTGTGCAACGCCACTGAAAGAACAACAAGTAATGATAACGCTCGCGCTTAGTAAGTTAAGCAGAGGAGTAGGTAAATAATCATGTAGTAATTTCATTGCTTGTTTACTCGGGTTATAGAACGGTTATTACATCTTCCAACGGCAGACGTGCTTTTGGCAGGCCATTGTTATAGTCTTCGCCATCCAGGTGATACCCCATGGCCAGTGCTACTTCGCAGATGTAACCATCAAGTTCCTCTTTGAAGATACTGCCGATCAATTCGGAATCAACACCTTCCATTGGAGTTGAATCAATACCCAGGCGTGCAACGGTATGCAATGCATTTCCCAGAGCAAGGTAAGTCTGGGCTTTGGTCCAGTGACCATTAAAACCGGACTCATCAGAATTCATTTCTGCAAAAAAGAAACCTTTATTTAGCATGTCTTCATACATATCGGCTGGCAGATGGCCAGAGCTGACTTCAACATCCACGACTTTTTTATATTGCTCTGTCGTATAACATGGGTTGTATGCAAATAGAATGATATGTGACGCTTCTGTCGCATGCTTCTGGTTCATCTGGAACTTGTTAACAAATGTATCGTGTAAGCGCTGTTTTGCTTTATCGCTTTCGATAATGATGAACTTCCACGGCTGAGAATTGACTGAAGAAGGCGACATTCGTAGCACTTCTTTGATCACAGCCAAATCGTCCGCTGAAATCCTTTTTGATGCGTCGTACTTTTTTGTAGAGTAGCGACGGTTAAGATCTTTGATAATTGGATGAGTCATGCTTGTCTCCATTGACTTAGTATTCACACTCAATCTTTCAAATGTTTTAATTTTCAAAAGCATCAATGCGTGATTCAACATCTACCGGACAATTGAGGGATCTTGCCACCATGCAGAGGTCATGTGCTTTTTGTACGATTCGTTCGGCCGCGCTTTCTTTACCTGACTCAACAGTCACCACAGGGCGAATCACGATACGATTGAATCGATACCCGGCGTTACCTTCCTTCAACAATTCCCCTTCCGCGGTAGAGCGATAAGCTTTTATCTCCAGCCCGGACATCTGGGAAATCAGCAGCACATAATTCGCCAGGCATGCTTCCGCCGCGACGACCAGAATGTGCTCCGGGCTGTAACGATCTGCATTGTGTGGTGAACCGATAGGCAGTACCGGCAAATCACCAATCCGGATCTCGCCTTTTCCATCGTCACCTGTCCAGTTGTAGGCCGTTGCGTAATTTAATGGAATTTCGTTCATAATTAGTTTCTCCTAAGTGGCACGATTGATTAAAGGTCAACACTGCTAGCGAGTATGTGCGCCGCCATACCACCATCGACAGGAATGTTGGCGCCTCGTATCCAGTAACTTTCACTGGATAACATGAAGGCAATGACTGGCGCGATATCCTGAGCGGTTCCGGGTCGCTCCATCAGGCGTGCATCTTCTTTTGCTCGTTCGCCAAGGGTTTGCAGGAAGTCTCCCAGTATCGGCGTTTCTACCGGCCCGGGACTGACAGTGTTCATACGGATACCCCGCTCACGCCAGGTCCAGCGATTCTGAATCGTCCATGCGATAAGCGCTTCTTTGGTCAGGAAGTAGGAGCGCCCATCATCAGCCAGTTTTTCAGCTTCACAGAAACCCTCAATATCCGAGGTAAAATCCTGTTCTAACGCTGCCCTGACCTGGTCCAGCGATTTCTGCCAGCCGGCACCAGCCAAAGAGGCGATATTCACGATCGATGCGGCATCGGCCATCTTGGGAATAAGTGCATTAGTTAGATGACGAAGCCCGACCAGATTGACTTTCATTACGACTGGTGCCGGAGCCGTCGGGGGCACACCCGCAATGTTAGCCAGTCCGTTTACACCCTCAGGCAGCCCGGCGACCAGTGCATCGATTGAGGTCGGGTCGGACATATCGACCTGGAAAAAACTGTCGGCATCAACGGCCTCGTTACGGTCGACGCCGATAACTTTTGCACCCTGTGCCTGTAAGTGACGAGTCGTTTCTGCGCCGATGCCTGATGCCGCCCCGGTGACGATATAGGTTTTATTAGTGTGCATTACTTTTTCCTCCCGGTTGATTCTGCAGCATGACCAAGCGACAGGCCCAGCCCGCTAAAATAGTCTTGCCATGATTGATGCGCGCGGCCCGCGGCCAACGCAAAATCACTGGGGTTATCGGCATAACCGTTGCGTATGCCCTCGTAGATACCTGCAATAATATTGCCCATGAACTCACCCAGTTCTTCAATCCGTTCCTGTCGATATTCGGCCACGCTCATGCTGCGATAACCGAGCTGCGTACCGAACGCGCCATTAAGGTAATTCGCCAATTGTGTTTGAGTGATCGGCTCGCCGTGTAAGTTACAGGTGTTGCCATTGAGAGCGGTGTCGGTCAGCAAGCGCGCATAGGCACAGGCGAGTTCGGGCCGCGTGGTATAACCACACTTGCCATCGGCGGCACAGTTCGCGATCTCCCCCTTTTCTTTGTAGGTCTCGATGTATTCCACATCCGGCTCGATGTAAATGCCGTTACGGCCAATGATCCAGTCGAGTCCGCTTGCCTGGATATCCTGCTCGGTCTGACGATTGCTCTGCACAATGGGCGAAAATGCGTTGTCCTTTTCTGCGCCCTGTATGCTGGTGTACACAATCTTTTTTACATTCTGCGCCTGGGCTGCAGCTATCACGTTCCGGTGCTGAGCAATACGTTTGTCGGGAGCATCCATACCGGAAACCAGTAACAGGGTATCGACCCCGGCAAGCGCCTGCTCAAACTCGTGGCGGTTGTTATAATCACCGCGCCTTAGCTCAACATCGAGCGCCCGTACATGTTCCGGGTTACGTGCCACCCCGATGACCTGATCATTGCCTACCAAAGCTGCGGTCGCCTTGATAATCTCGCTTCCCAGGTGCCCGGATGCTGCTGTTATTGCGATAGTCATAGTTGTCACCCTCGAATTAAATGGCTGTGTTTTCCAGTGCAGGGTTGTTTCTTATCCACTTCACTGTCGGTTCGTCCTTATTGGCCATACGAATAAGATGCTCTGCCACCACCTGCTCGGCACGGTCCATCTCAGCAGCGTCATCCACTTCAATGTGCAGATGCATTTGTTCGTCATTAACATTGATGCGGCACGGTCCGAAAGGGAACTCAATTCGCCCCTGTGACCCGGATATCGTGGCCGGTATCTTGTGTGCAAAATGGCGGCAAAGTTTCTTCAAGTAGAGTGCGCCAAATTCGGTTTTCACTATTGCTTCAGTTGTCATGTTGTTCAGTTGTTTCACCTTGAGTCTATTGATAAATATGCCAGCCAGAATCACCTGTCTCTTGTTCCGGACTCCGCCACGGGTGGCATGAATTGCCCTGGTGTTTCTATTCACCAGAACCGCTCAACAACTATTATTAGACATCATTTATAGATTCGAAAAAACAGTGATATAATCATAATATACATGAAAGAAATCGATTTCTTATCGCTTGACGGTCGCAGCCTTCGAACCTTCCTGACCGTTCTTGAGGAACTGTCCGTGACCGGGGCGGCGGCCCGCTTGGGCGTCACACAATCGGCTGTTAGCCATATACTGGATAAGTTGCGACTAGCGCTTGGTGATCCACTGTTCGTGCGTTCGGGAAGGGGCATTGTGCCGACAGACCGCGCCATTGCTTTGCGTGAACCGGTTCGTGCCGTGCTGGATGAACTGAAAGGACTCACCAATGAGCGAGTGTTTGACCCATTAATAGGTGCGCTTGAATTTACCATTGCAGCCAATGATTTTCAGCGAGACCTGATATTTCCTCGTCTTTTACTCGATTTTCAAACAGAAGGTGTGGATGCCCGTTTCCGCTTCATTCCTTCTGGTATACCGGCCGCCGATCTTTTACGCCGGGCACGCTGTCAGCTCATCGTAACGCCTTATCCGCCTGAAGGGCCAGACATCTACCAGTCGCGCCTGTTCGATGACAAACTGGCCTGTTTCTACGATGCCAGTGTGCGTAGCGCGCCGTCGTCGCCGGAAGAATTTGTCGATGCCGATTATATCGAGGTGCGTTTTGATGATAGCGAATCCTCTCTCAACGCTGTATTCGTAGCTGAACCCTTAGTACTGAAAAAACCGCGTGTTTCTGTACCGAATTTCGCCGCTGTCGCCCCTTTTCTTAAGGGGAGCAAGCTGATTTCAACTGAAAGTAGCCTGATGGGTAAAATAAATCTCAAAGGCTTTGCTTCGGCCCCTGTACCCTTCAAAACCGAAGCCCTCACGATGTACATGGCCTGGCACAAAAGGGACCACATAGACCCAGCGCACCAATGGTTACGGCGCAGAATAAAAACACATGTCGAAATGATTCTGGACAGCCGTTAAATCAACCAGGCGAGCATACAGGGGCCGGCACAATCCAGTTCCAAAGCGTTGGCCAACACCTGTGAATCCAGTTTGTAGTGGCCGAAACTGATTCCAGACTTTACACGTTCAGCATCAATCAAGTTCTGATAACTTCTCTTCAAGAAAGTTGACGAGGGCACGCACCTTGGGAGCGACGTGTTTGCGTGTCGGGTAGACAGCATAAATGCCCAACTCAATCGAACGGTATTCTGGAAGTATTTCCACGAGTCTGCCAGTCGCTAGATCGTCCCCGACGAGGAAGGTCGGCTGTAGAATGATACCCTGATGTGCAAGTGCAACGGCCCGGCATGTATCCCCGTTGTTTGTGGACATCCATGGGTGAATCTTCACGTTGACCGGACCCTCAGGACCGTCGAATTCCCAGGCATCCCCACCCATCCAGTAGCTATATCCGATGACTTTGTGCTCGGCCAGATTGGCTGGAGTTGAGGGCTCACCATATTTATTCAGGTACCCTGGTGAGGCACAAAGAACAATTCGAGTACTGGCAAGACGCTTGCTGATTAGTGATGAGCTGGACAAGGTGGCAATGCGGATCGCCAGATCATATCCCTCCTCAACCACATCCACCACACGATCAGAGAGTTCTATATCGAGCCGTACCTGAGGGTGCATTTCGTGAAAAGCATCCCAGAGGGGTGCAAGAGTTTGAATGCCAAAGGACACCGGTACATTCACTCGCAGGAGTCCGCGTGCCGCACCACTGCGCGAGCTGACCTCGGCTTCCGCCTCTTCAAGACTGGACAACAATTCACGGCAACGGGTATTGAACACCGCCCCCTCTGCTGTTAGTGAAAGCCGCCGCGTGGTTCGATGCAGCAACCGCACGCCCAGTCGTGCCTCAAGATCGGCCACATAGCGAGACACAGCTGGCTTTGACATGTGCAGGACGTCAGCGGCCTTTACAAAGCTACCCGCATCCACCACCGCGCAAAAAGTCTGCATTTCCTGAAATCGATCCATTATTCCTAATATCGGTATAATTCATTTAATATTTACGTATTTATCTCATTTTACTGAACATGTAAAGTTTTACTCGTACTCGGGATACACCCGAATCCGCCGTGAGGCGGCTTTTAAAACACTGTTCAGACCAAGAGATAGACAATGAATATTACTGTTATCGGCGCCGGCAACATGGGCTCAGCCTTTGTCAAGCAATTGACCCGTGCTGGACACCAGGTCACTGTCACCGCCCGCGATGTCGCCAAAGCCGACACTGTCGCGGCAGCCCATCCGGGGGCAAAAGCGGTCAGCCCTGCGCTGGCCGCTGACCAGGCTGAAGTCGTGATCATCGCTACGGCTTATGACGATGCGGTGAATGCGCTGCGTTCTGTAGGCGATCTTCAGGGCAAGGTCGTCATCGACATCACGAATCCTCTGACTCCCGACTATATGGGCCTGACCCTGGGCCATGAGACCTCCGCTGCCGAGGAAATCGCCGAGGCTGTACCTGGCGTAGATGTCGTTAAAGCCTTCAATACCGTGTTTGCCCAGGTCCTGGCCGAGGGCGGAGATTTCGGCGACGGTCGGAAGGTGACCGTATTCATCGCCGGAGACAGCGAACAGGGCAAGGACAAGGCTCGCACAGTTGCCGAAAGCATGGGGTTTGTAACCGTCGACGCCGGTGGACTGAAGAATGCGCGGTATCTGGAGCCGCTGGCTGGCCTGAATATCTATCTCGGATATGGCGCAGGCCTTGGCACACACATCGCGCCAACCTGGATGCAGGACGCCTAATCAGATTGATAGGCATATCTATCAACCCGTGTAAATTTACTGAGGAAAACATTATGAAAACGTTAGTGAAAAAAGTGATGGCAACCAACACCAGTTTGGGCCAATTGGCCCTTCGCATCCCGATCGGCATCATCTTTGTCGCCCACGGCGCGCAAAAACTGTTCGGCTGGTTCGGTGGGTATGGCCTGGAAGGAACCGGTCAATGGATGGCCTCGATCGGCCTGAACCCCGGCTACCTGATGGCATTACTGGCCGGCAGTGCCGAGTTCTTTGGTGGCCTTGCCCTGATCCTGGGCTTACTTGTTCGCCCGGCAGCCGCAGTGCTTGCCTTTACCATGGTTGTTGCCATCGTTGCTGTCCACATCGGTAACGGCCTGTATATGAGCAATGACGGCTACGAGTTCGGTCTGGCATTACTGGCTGCATCGGTTGCCCTTGCCATCAGTGGTGCAGGCCGGGGTTCTCTCGATGCCTTGTTGTCCAGGGAATAATTGAGGCCATGTGTAAAGGCTCGACGAGGCCGGGACACGTCGTCCCGGCTTAACTTGAACATAAACGTTGACAGGAGGTTTGAAATGTTAATTAACGGGCATTGGGCGAAAGATTTTGACCCCGTACAGGGAACCGACGATGAAGGCGGATTTGTTCGAGAGCAATCCCAATTTCGCAACTGGATCACAACTGATGGTAGCCCCGGACCTACCGGTGAAGGAGGCTTTGTCGCGGAACCTGACCGCTACCACCTGTATGTTGCGCTAATTTGTCCCTGGGCCTCGCGCACATTGATGGCTCGTAAACTCAAGGGCCTGGAAGATGTCATTTCGATTACCGTGCTCGACCCCCGCTTGACTGAAAAGGTCTGGCGTTTTGGTGACGACAAGAGGTCCATTCCAGGAACTCAATCTGACTCACTGTATGGCGCTGAATACCTTTACCAGATCTACCTGCGTGCCAAATCTGATTACACCGGTCAGATCACTGTTCCCGTGCTTTGGGACAAGCATAAAGAGACCATCGTCAACAACGAATCTTCCGACATCATTCGCATGTTCAATGACGGGTTTGGCAACCTGACCAGGAAAAGCATTGATCTCTACCCAATTGATCTACGCCCTGAAATAGACGACGTCAACAATCGCCTCTACGACCATTTCAACAACGGCGTCTACCGCGCCGGTTTTGCGACAACCCAGATAGCCTATGAGCGGGCTGTCCAGGAGGTGTTTGATAGTCTGGACTGGATTGATCAACGACTTGATATTCAAAACTATCTGGTTGGCGACCGTCTCACCGAGGCCGATGTGCGTGCATTCGTGACCCTGATCCGCTTCGACCTCGCCTATCACGGGCTTTTCAAAACCAATCTACGCCAGCTGCGCGACTATCGGAATATTACTGCCTACGTGAAGCGTATCTATGAACTGCCTGGCATCGCAGAAACGATATCGCCAGAGCATATTAAAATTGGATACTACTCTATCCAGGCCCTGAATCCTTCGGGTATCGTCCCGATCGGCCCCACGGAATTATGGTAAGACTAGCCGCCCTTTTTTGGAGGAAAACACTCACATGAAGAACGGGCTAACCTGACAGGAACTAAAAATGATCGAAGAAAAACGCGGCCTATCCCATGACCGAATGCCGGTGGTTTTTGTTGGTCACGGCTCACCCATGAATTTAGCTCAAGGCAATCAGTGGAACCGTGGCTTTGCACAGCTACGCCACCACGTACCACAGCCAGCGGCTATTTTGGCAATCTCGGCACACTGGTATGTGAACGGCAGCTATCTGACATCTAATCAGCAGCAACCAACCATTCATGATTTTGGTGGTTTTCCAGATGCACTCTATCACATAGAGTACCCTGCTCCTGGAGACCCAATACTTGCTGAGCAAGTGCGCGATTTCCTTGGGAAGTGGCAAGTGCAGCTTACCGAGGATTGGGGACTGGATCATGGAATCTGGTCAGTGCTGTACTGGATGTATCCAGAAGCAGATATCCCTGTCGTGCAGCTTAGTATAGATCGAAAGCTTGATGTGCGGCAGCACTTTGCTATTGGCAGATCACTTGCCGGATTGCGTGATCAAAACATTCTCATAATGGCCAGCGGGAATATTGTGCACAATCTTCCCAATGCTTTCAGACAAATGCGATTCGGTGCAACCACCACACCTGAATGGGCCAGTCGTTTTGACGAGGCCGTCAAGCACGCATTACTCGCACATGACATTGAAGCTCTTTTGTCGCTGTACCCGGATTCAGCCGATGGAAAACTTGCACATCCCACACCGGATCATTGGTTACCGTTGATTTATGCCGCAGGTGCTGTAAATGCAAATGATCACGTAAGTTTCCCGACCGAGGGATTCGATTTAGGGTCTCTTTCAATGAGAAATGTTATTTTCGGATGATATCGACTGCGCCAGCGTCTGGCTGCCCTGCTCCGCCAAATGAGCACTGAACGCCGTGTAATACGCCTCGACGATCCGAATAGAGAAGGGTCTGCGCCAGTACCGCTCACTCCCACTCGATCGTGGCTGGCGGCTTGCTCGAAACATCATAAACAACCCTGGATACCCCACTGATTTCATTAATAATTCTATTGGATACCTGCTCCAGGAGTTGGTAGGGTAAATGCGCCCATCGGGCCGTCATGAAGTCGATGGTTTCCACCGCGCGCAGGGCAATCACCCATTCATAGCGACGTTGGTCGCCCACCACACCCACGGACTTGACCGGCAAAAACACGGCGAACGCCTGGCTGGTTTTGTGGTACCAGTCGGCTTTGTGGAGTTCTTCGATAAAAATGGCATCGGCTTCGCGAAGAATGTCGGCATACTCTTTTTTTACTTCACCGAGAATTCTCACACCCAACCCCGGTCCCGGGAATGGGTGTCGATACACCATGTCGTAGGGCAGACCCAGTTCCAACCCGATTTTGCGGACTTCGTCCTTGAACAGTTCCCGCAGGGGTTCTACCAGCGCCATTTTCATGGTCTCGGGCAGGCCGCCGACATTGTGGTGGGATTTGATCACATGGGCTTTGCCCGTCTTGGCCGCCGCCGATTCGATGACATCGGGGTAGATAGTGCCCTGGGCCAGCCAGTTGACGTCTTTGAGGGTAGTGGCCTCCACATCGAAAACATCGATGAACGTGTTGCCAATGATTTTGCGCTTTTTCTCCGGGTCAGCCTCCCCCACCAGTTTACTCAGGAACTGTTCTTCTGCGTCCACACGGATGACTTTCACCCCCATGTTTTTGGCAAACATGTCCATGACCTGATCGCCTTCGTGCTTGCGCAGCAGGCCGTTATCGACAAAAACACAGGTAAGCTGGTCGCCGATGGCCTTGTGCAGCAGCGCTGCGACCACTGAGGAATCGACGCCTCCTGAAAGCCCCAGCAACACCTTGTCACTGCCGACCTGGGCACGCACCCTGGCAATGCTGTCTTCAATAATCTGGGCGGGTGTCCAGAGTGCCTCGCAGCCACATATATCAAGCACGAAGTGTTCAAACATCCGCATGCCCTGCAGGGTGTGTGTCACCTCCGGGTGAAACTGGACACCATAAAAGTCTTTTTGGGGACAATACATACCCGCAATGGCGCAGGAACCCGTCGATGCCATAAGCTCAAAACCCGCCGGCAAGGTAACTACTTTATCGCCATGGCTCATCCAGACATCGAGCAGTGTGCCCCCGTCATGATCCACATGGTCTGCCACATCCTGAAACAGGCGACTGTTGCCGTGGGTCTTGATCTGGGCATAGCCAAATTCCTGAATCGAAGAGCCTTCCACGGCGCCACCGAGCTGGGCAGCCATGGTCTGCATGCCATAACAGATACCCAGAACCGGGATACCCAGCTCGAAAACCAGCTGGGGAGCCCGGGGCGATTCACCGGCTGTAACCGACTCCGGCCCCCCCGCCAGGATGATGCCTTTGGGATCGAAGGCAATGATCTCGGCTTCATCCATGTCCCAGGCGCGGATTTCCGAGTAGACCCCGACTTCGCGTACACGGCGGGCAATCAACTGCGTATATTGGGAGCCGAAATCCAGTATCAGGATTTTGTGAGAATGAATATCTGTCATAGTCAGTTACCAATCTAAAAGGGCTGCTCTAGGCAGCCCTGTCGGGTCGTTTTCAACACACCGGAAAACCGGGCTATTCGCGCCGGTAATTTGGAGCTTCCTTGGTGATTGATACATCGTGTACGTGACTTTCGCTCATACCCGCAGAGGTCACCCTGACGAAACTGGGTTTGCTGCGCAGGGTTTCAATATCAACGCTGCCGGTGTAACCCATGGCTGACCGCACGCCGCCCATCAACTGGTGGATGATCGCCGATAACGGGCCTTTGTAGGGAACGCGGCCTTCAATGCCCTCAGGTACCAGTTTTTCAGTACCCTGACTTGCGTCCTGAAAATAACGATCACTGGAACCGCTGGTCTGGGACATTGCCCCCATGGATCCCATGCCACGATAGGATTTGTAGGTTCGCCCCTGATACAACTCTATCTCACCAGGCGCTTCTTCTGTGCCGGCAAACATCGAGCCCATCATGACCGCATGGGCACCGGCGACCAGCGCTTTGGCGATATCACCTGAAAAACGGATACCCCCGTCGGCAATAACAGGTATCTGATAACTTGCCAATGCTTCAACCACATTCGCGACGGCAGAAATTTGTGGCACGCCAATGCCGGTTACAATCCGCGTGGTGCAAATCGACCCGGGGCCAATACCCACCTTGATGCCATCCGCACCGGCTTTGGCCAGCGCCAAAGCGGCTTCGGCCGTGGCAATGTTGCCGCCGATCACATCGACCTCAGGGAACTGGGCCTTGATCTGACGTACCCGATTGAGCACATTGCGAGAGTGGCCGTGGGCAGTATCGACCACCAGCACATCGACCCCCTCCCGAACCAGGGCAATAATACGTTCATCGGTATCGGCACTGGTACCCACTGAAGCCCCTACCCGCAACCTGCCCTGATCATCCTTACAGGCATTGGGGTATTTTTCAGCCTTGTCGATGTCCTTGACGGTAATCAGTCCACGCAGCTCGAAATCGGCGTTTACGACCAGTACTTTTTCAATACGGTGCCTGTGCAGAAGTGCTTTGATCTCGTCTGCGTTGGCCCCTTCCCGCACGGTTACCAGTCGATCCTTGGGGGTCATGATGGCCGATACCGGCAAATCCAGACTGGGTTCAAAGCGAACGTCGCGGCGGGTGACAATACCCACCAGCTCCCCATTATCCAGCACGGGCACACCGGAGATATTGTGTTCACGGGTCAGGGACAGCAATGCACTGACGGGGGCGGAAGCATCTATGGTAATCGGGTCTTTGACCACACCGCTTTCGAACTTCTTGACGGCGCGCACTTCCAGGGCCTGTTTTTCAATGGACATGCTTTTGTGAATAATACCGATACCACCTTCCTGGGCGAGCGCGATGGAGAGTCGCGCCTCGGTAACGGTATCCATCGCGGCAGAGACGAGCGGAATATTCAGTCCAATGTTCCGCGTCAGGCGGCTTTTAAGAGAAACATCTTTTGCGGTAATGTCGGAATAACCGGGTACCAGCAATACGTCATCGAAGGTGAGAGCTTCTTCTGCGATTCGCAACATCAGGATGGCTTACCTCGTCAGGGGAGTGGATTTCAGCGCTTGTGCATCAGACAGCGGATCGTTACCGTGCCATAGCTCAAGGATAAAAGTAAGCGCGCTATTATAAAGGCATGGTCGGCTAAAAAATACTTTTTTCAATAGGTCTGGTGACCATCGGTTATAGCCAATAGCTATTATTTAAATTGACTCGATTCGCCGGTGATGGACAATGCGCTATGCCTGACATTCCAACCACTTTGACCGTTACCCAACTGAACCGTCGCGCCAGACAGTTGCTTGAAACCCATTTTCCTCTGGTCTGGGTCGAGGGAGAAATATCAAATTTCTCCCGTCCCGGCTCCGGACACTGGTATTTCACGCTCAAGGATGAACAGGCCCAGGTTCGCTGTGCGATGTTTGCCAATCGAAATACCCATGTCCGTTTCAGCCCCGAGCATGGCAACCATGTGCTGGCACGCTGCAGGGTCAGCCTGTATGAAGGCCGGGGTGACTTCCAGTTGATTGTTGAGCACCTCGAAGAAGCCGGGTTCGGGGCATTGCAGCGTCAATTTGATGCACTGAAGCAGCGCCTGTATACCGAAGGACTCTTTAACGACTTTCACAAACAGCCACTGCCAACTCAACCGCAGCGGCTGGGTATTATCACATCCCCCACCGGCGCGGCGCTTAAGGATATTCTTTCGGTGCTGAAACGGCGCTTTCCGGCCATCGCAGTAAGGGTTTACCCCGCGCTGGTTCAGGGAAAAGCCGCTGCCGCACAGATCGCAGCGGCCATTGAGCTGGCCAATGACGATAATTATTGTGATGTACTGATTGTTGGCCGTGGCGGTGGTTCCATCGAGGATCTCTGGCCTTTTAACGAAGAGATCGTTGCCAGAGCGATCTACCGCAGCCGGATCCCGATTGTGAGCGCGGTGGGTCATGAGATTGATTTCACGATCAGCGACTTCGTTGCTGACTACCGCGCGCCAACCCCCTCCGCTGCTGCCGAAGTATTGAGTCCCGACGGCAACAAACTGCTCGACCAATTGCGCGGTTATGAAAAGTTACTTTGCGAAACCATTTCGCGGCGGCTGCAATCTACTTCGCAACGCCTGGACAGCCTGACTCGTCAATTGCGAGATCCCGGAGAGCGCCTCAAGCAGCAGGAGGAACAGCTGCAGGCCCTGCAAGCGCGACTGGTCCGAACCACCTGGGGACAACATCAACAGCTGGATATGCACCTGCAGCATTTGTGTGCACGCCTGGAGCAAGCGGGCCCCGGTTATCGAATCGACTATTTGAACGACAGACTGAATTTGCTGACTCACCGGCTGGAACGCGCCATCGGTAGCCTGCTCGAGCAAAAGAAAATCCGGTGGCACAACGCGTTACAACTGCTCAACGCCGTGAGCCCGCTGAAAACGCTGGAACGCGGGTATGCTATTGTTACAGACCAGCAGCACAACATATTGCGGGGCGTCGCAACCGTACAAATCGGCGACAGCATTACCACACGGCTGGCGAACGGTTCCCTGGAATGCAAAGTCGATAAAATTTTTCCGGATTCACAATCATGAAACGATACCTCGGTCTTTGTCTGCTCGCGATTACGATGCAGACACCGGCTGAATCAACTGATGAACCCCTGCCGTTATCCCAGCCGGAACCCACTGCTTCTGTCTGGGATATCTCTGACCTGTATCCGGATATCGCCAGCTGGGATGACGCACGGGATTATGCCACCGCACAAATAAGCGCCATCGGTGAGTGCGAAGGTATTCTCGATGACAGCGCGAGTGTGTTGGCTGATTGCCTGAGCCAGGTTAGCGACACCTACAAAGCCCTGCTCAGGCTTTACGTTTATGCCTTTCTGAACAAAGACACCAATCAGGGCAATATCCAGCATCAGGAACGGGCATCGGTTGCCCAGGAGTTGCTTCTCGAGTTCACAGAAGCCACACGCTTTGTAAAGCAGGAACTCAGCCATATCGGAGAAGCAACCCTTAACCACTACCTCAATGAAAGCACACGACTTCAAGAGCACGATTTTTTTATCCGCAATACCCTGCGTCAATCTGAACATATTCTAAGTGAAGAGGGGGAACACGTCCTCAGAGCGGCCTCAGACGCGCTGCAGTCCACCTCAAGCACCTACAGTGTGTTGGTCAACAACGACATCCCCTGGCCGGAAATCACCCTGTCAAATGGCGCAAAAGTCACTCTCGACCCGATGGCCTATGAAGTCCACCGGGCATCGGCAAACCGCAACGACAGAAAACGGGTATTTGAGAGCTTCTGGGGTACCTACCAGCATTTTCGTCAGACCCTTGCCATTACCCTGGAGGGGCAGATAAAAAAAGAGGCGATGGTAGCCCGGGTCCGCGGATTCGACTCATCCCTGGATCGCGCCCTGTCCCAGGACAACATCCCTGAAGCGGTTTACCGGACACTGTTGTCGACCGCCAATGAGCACCTCACATCTCTCCACCGCCTGCTTGGGCTGCGTCAACGAATACTCGGCCTCGGGGAATCCCGTTACTACGACCTATACACACCCGTGGTCACTCTGCCCCGAGAATTTACACTGGAGGAGGCCGCCACCCTGACACAGGCCGCGCTCAAGCCCCTGGGCAGGAATTATGGTGAAGCCCTCAGGAAGGCGCTGACACAACACTGGCTACATGCCTATCCCGCACCAGGCAAGCGCAAGGGAGCTTATGTGATGGGTGCCGCTTATGATGTCCACCCTTTCCTGATGTTGAATTTTGAGGGTACTTTTGACTCTGTCAGCACTTACGCTCACGAATGGGGGCACGCCATACACTCCCTGATGGCCAACAGTCATCAACCCTTCAGCAAGTCGGCCTATTCCAGTTTTATTTCGGAAATCCCCTCGACGGTTAATGAACTACTGCTTTTTGATTATCTACGTGACAACGCATCAAGTGACGATGAAAAACTGTTTTACCTGTTTCGCGAACTGAATCTTCTGCGAAGTGCTTTTTTTCGACAGGCCCAGTTTGCCGAATTCGAACTGGCTATCCATGAGCAGATTGAGAGCGGCGGCAATCTGTCGGGCGATAAATTGAATACGTTGTATGGGTCTATCCAGAAACGTCATGCCGGCCACAGCATGGGTATCATGCAAGTTAGTGAACCCTATACGGTGGAGTGGGCCTCCATTCCACATTTCTACCGCAACTTTTCGGTATACCAGTATGCGACCTCCATGGTTGCCGCCTACAATCTGGCTGATCGCATTACAACCGGTGACGAAGACGCACGACAACAATACCTTGCCCTTCTCCAGGCGGGCGGGTCTGACTACCCCTACAAGCTACTCAGAAATTCGGGAGTGGATCTGGCCGATCCAGCCACGTATCGTCCCATGATTCAACGAATGACCCGGTTGATGGACGAGGTTGAGCATATTCTCGACCGGCAGGATACAAAGAACACGTCCCCATGAGCATACTGTTGTATCGACGAAACCCTTTCTTCGAAATTTATACAGTCCGCAGGTCAACCGAATCCTTATGCTGGCGTTAAAAGCATCACGTCTTTAATCACCAATGAGGAAATACCATGCGACGACTAGTATTACTGGCGGGCATTGTTCTCGCCACATCCAGCTTCGCCGAGACAACAATAAAATCCGATCAGTCCGATACCAGGAAAAGTTATACCGGTTCCATGTTTCAAAAAATGGATACTGACCAGGACGGCAATATATCAAGAGCAGAGCATGAAGCGGGCCTCCGGAAAAAAATGGAAGAACGCATGGCCCACTTCAACGCAATGGATGCCGATGGCAATGGACTGGTGAGCAAAACCGAAGCTATGGAAGCCAGGACGCGAATGAAAGCAGAATGGAAGGAAAAACGTCGCCTGCATTGCAACAAAACCGATAAATAGGATTGCCAGTGCCCGATAACCCCGGTTATCAGATAGCCGGGGTTGTTTTATAGCCCATCATTGTTAACTCGGCCATGCCTCACCCATGGCAACCATGGGTACATGTATCATCCCGCCAAATTCTCCGCTGTTGCTATCGGACAAGCACCAAAGATCAGAGGCTGCTTCTTGCCCCAAATTACTCCGCACCCGCATCTTTATCGCACCAAATTCAAACAAAAACTCCCCGTCCGACGCCCTACAGGCCACCCATAACAACTGAAATAGCCATTATTCGATATATGGCACGCGTTATGCTTATAACTTTTTGACACTACATCCTACTGGGTAATGAAGCCCGTACGCACCATCCTGCGTACGGGCTTTTTTATTTTTGTTTTGGGGAAAACAAACTCGAGGAATTTCACATGAAACCGAGATCTTTTCGACTTTCAGCTTTTGCATTACTGTTTGGCCTCCATCCTTTTCTGATGGTAAATGCCGAAGAGGCCACCAGTCTTTCAGAAATATTCACCAAGAGTGATACCAGTTTTACTTTTCGTTATCGATTTGAGCATGTGGATGATGAAAATGCCGAGAAAAATGCCAATGCATCCACACTAAAGTCCCGCATAACCTGGACTTCGGCCAGCTATCATGGCTTTTCCGGCTTACTGGAAGTCGATGACGTAAGCCATATTGGCGGCGAAAACTACGCGACACCCTCCAACGGGAAAGTCGGTGAATATCCCATTGTTGCCGATCCGGATGGTACCGATATCAATCAGGTCTATCTCAAGTATCAACAAGATGGCTTTACCGGTACAGCTGGTCGCCAACGCATTCTCCATTCCGGCCAGCGGTTTATCGGCGGCGTGGGCTGGCGCCAGAACGAACAGACCTATGACTCAGTACGAGTGCAATTGCCCATCGGGCCAGTCACACTGGATTACAGCTATATCTGGGATGTAAACCGAATTTTTGGACCCGATACCGGTGGTGCACAACCGCGTCGCTACGACTCTGACTCTCACGCACTCTACCTGTCATTTTCGCCAATTGAAGGTCACAAGCTGGCCGCCTTTGCCTATCTGCTGGATTTCGACAATGCAGCAGCCAATTCATCACAAACCTATGGTATTGAGTACAGCGGTGCCGTTGGACCCGTCACTCTGGCAGCCAGTGCCGCCAGCCAGACCGATTATGCCGATGGGCCAATTGATTACGACGCCGACTACTACATGGCCGAAATCGGTACAAAGATCAAAGGCGTCGGTCTGGGCATCGGTTATGAATTACTCGGCAGTGATGACGGGATGAAAGCCTTCAGCACGCCCCTCGCCACCCTGCACAAGTTTCAGGGATGGGCGGATCAGTTTCTGGTCACACCTGCCGATGGTATCGAGGACATTTACTTCAAAATGACCGGCAGCATTGGCAAAACCAATCTGGCCTTTTTCTACCACGATTATTCCGCCGACGAGGGCAGCGCCGACTATGGCGAGGAATATAATGCCGTGGCAAGCTACCCGATCAACAAATATGTCGGCGTCGAGCTGAAGTACGCCAAATACGATGCCGATGAGTTCTCTCAGGACACTGACAAAATCTGGTTTTCAGTCAATGTGAAGTTCTGATCCCGGAACATCACCGTGGCATCTCTCTCAGTGGCGGGCTATGATTCTCCTGCCACTGATTTTTTCGCATTTTTAAATCTATCCTTCCAACGAATTACTTCAAATAGAGCACCATGACACCACCTTCAGTCAGGGACCCCATCCGCATCATGCTGGTCGATGATCATGTCGAACGTTCCGCTAGTGTCGAAGAAAAGCTCCGGGATTCCGGTTTTGAAGTCATTTCGCGGTTGCCATCGGCGACCGGATTACTGTTCCAGATTGAACAGCATCAACCAGACCTGGTATTAATCGATATTCAGTCACCCGGTCGCGATGTGCTGGAGAGTCTCTCGGTGGTCAACCACCATAATCCACGACCAGTGGTCATGTTTTCCCATGAAGAAGATCCCGCTTTTATCGAACAGGCCGTGGACGCCGGAGTGACCGCCTACCTGATGGATGAACTGAACCCGGACCGCGTCAAACCGGTTATTGATCTGGCCATTGCCCAGTTCAAGTCCTACCAGTCACTGCGCAGAGCCCTGGATGACGCACGCACCAAGCTTGCCAGCCAGTCTGTTATAGAAGAGGCGAAACAACTATTGATGGATCAACGCGGCATCAGCGAGGACAAGGCACATAAAACCTTGCGGACACTCTCGATGGACACCAACCAGAGTTTGCCCGAGGCGGCTCGGTCAGTGATTAATATTCTGGGAAAGCCCAGTCGCAGCGCGAGATAATCATGCAGACAACTACCCATAAATTACCAACCGGCGAACGGCAAAATCTTAATATCGGCTATATGCGACTGAGTGACAGCGCGCCGTTGATCATCGCCCAGGAACTTGGGCTTTTTGCCAAATACGGCCTGGATGTGACGCTTTGCAGGGAGGTCTCATGGGCCAATATCCGCGATAAACTGATTGCCGGCAATTTTGACGCCTGTCAGATGCTGGCACCCATGCCGCTGGTAACAACGCTGGGGGCTGCGGGGATACGCGCGCCGATTGTCACCGGGTTGGTGCTGTCGCTCAATGGTAACGGGATTACCCTGTCCCGCCCCCTATGGGAACAAATGCTCAACCAGTCGGAAACTCCATTGCTGGCCAATCAACCCCTGGCAAGTGCCAGAGCACTCAAAAAAGTATTGGATAAACTGCCCAGCAACCAGACAATTACCCTCGCCACTGTTCACTCTTTCTCCACACACACACAATTGCTTCGCATGTGCCTTGAGGCGGGCGGTATTGATCCGGATCGCGATGTCAGGGTCATCGTACTGCCACCGGAGCAGATGGTGGATAGCCTGGCTCAGGGCGTAATCGACGGTTTCTGTGCCGGTGAACCCTGGAACAGTATCGCGGTGGAATATGGTGTCGGTGTACTGGCTACCACGGGGTTCCATGTCTGGAACAATGCACCGGAAAAAGTATTGGGTGTCATGGAGGAATGGCATACCCGCAATCCCGCCACTCACCTCCGGTTGCGGTTGGCATTGATGGAGGCCTGTCAGTGGCTGGCCGACATGGCCAATCGTGAAGCCACTGTGCAAATGTTGACTCGCCGGGACTACCTGGACTTGCCCACCAACTATTTGCGGCCTTCACTGACCGGCAACCTGGTCTATGACCGCGGCTGTGCGGCTGAACATCACCCGAATTTCCACGTTTTTGCCAGTTACAATGCCGGCTTTCCATGGCGGTCTCAGGCGGAGTTTCTTCTCCATCACTGTGAGCCGCTGCTGGGCAAGGTTTTTGATCGCGACAAAATTGTGTCTATTACGCAACAATGTTTCCGGACGGATTTATACCGCGAAGCTGCCCGGTTGGTGGGTTACCCCACACCGGATCAGGATCACAAGAGTGAAGGATCTCACGCTGAACCCTATTGGTTTAATGATCAGATTAAATTGGGTAGCGATCTGATGGTATCTCCCCAGGTGCTGCAAAAAAATCGCAACGACTAACACTCCCCGCAACAACCAGGCCCGAGTTCACCTCTTGGTGCAACTCGATTGAAAAGCGCCCCATAATTGTGCCGCCGGGTCCGGCGGCCCCCTAACCGCTCATATCAACACCCTGTTTTTGCCGACTTTATTATTTGGCATATATTTTGTATATCTATTTGGTAAGACATCAATAACGCACCGGTTAATACCTGTCCAATGGTATTAAGGGCAATGAAGCCCCCTGCACATAAAACCTGCAGGTGGGCTTTTTTTATGCAAGTGACATTCATAGCTGAGGTACCCGTTAAATGAATAGCAATCTTCAAAACTCTCCGGTACAGAAAAGATTGAAAGTTTCACAATGGATCCTGTTGACCCTATCCTTTTTGGTCATGGCCAGCTGGGCACACGCTGAACTGGGGCCACCTGAAAAGGACGAGCTCAAGTTTGGCTTTATCAAGCTCACGGACATGGCACCTATCGCCATCGCCTACGAAAATGGCTATTTCGAGGATGAGGGGCTCTACGTCACCATCGAGGCACAGGCTAACTGGAAAGTACTGCTGGATGGGGTTATCGACGGCAAACTTGATGGCGCCCACATGCTCGCCGGTCAGCCCCTGGCGGCCACCATCGGCTTTGGCACCAAAGCCCACATCGTTACACCGTTCAGTATGGACCTCAACGGAAATGGTATTACCGTTTCCAATGCTGTCTGGGAGAAAATGAAAGCCCACGTACCGATGGCTGCCGGTAAACCGGTTCACCCGATCAAAGCCGACTATCTCAAGCCGGTGGTCGATCAGATGCGGGCGCAGGGCACACCATTTAAAATGGGCATGGTTTTCCCGGTCTCGACGCACAACTACGAGTTGCGCTACTGGCTGGCAGCCGGTGGTATTCACCCCGGCTTCTACGCACCACACAAGGGCGATACCAGCGGCAATATCAATGCCGAAGCCCTGCTCTCTGTCACACCTCCTCCCCAGATGCCCGCCACCCTTGAGGCTGGCACCATTCACGGCTACTGCGTCGGTGAGCCATGGAATCAGCAAGCGGTATTCATGGGCATCGGGGTTCCAGTCATCACGGATTATGAGATCTGGAAAAACAACCCGGAAAAAGTTTTTGGCATGACCAAGGAGTTTACCGAGAAGTACCCGAACACCACTGCCCGCCTGGTCAAGGCCATGCTGCGTGCCGCCAAGTGGCTGGATGAGAACAACAATGCCAACCGCCCGGAAGCCGTTGAAATTCTCTCCCGCTCGGAATACGTCGGCGCGGATTATGACGTCATTGCCAATAGCATGACGGGAACCTTTGAATACGAAAAGGGTGACAAACGCGACGTACCCGACTTCAACGTGTTCTTCCGTCATTTTGCCACCTACCCCTATTACTCCGATGCCGTCTGGTATTTAACCCAGATGCGCCGCTGGGGCCAGATTGCCGAGCCCAAAAGCGATGAGTGGTATTTCGAGACCGCCAGGAAAGTCTATCTCCCGGGCATCTATGCCACTGCTGCCAAAGCATTGATTGCAGAAGGACTCATGTCTGCGGAGGATTTCCCGGACCTGGACAGTGAATCCGGCTTCAAACCGCCTCAATCAGAATTTATCGACAACATCACGTTCGATGGCACACAACCCAACGCATACCTGGAGACATTTTCCATTGGCCTGAAAGACGAAACGCTCTGATGGGCAACACTAAATCTTAAGTAAAACATGGGCAGTTCAGGCTGCCCATTAGCCACCGAAGGATCTATTACATGACTGACCTTGCTGCCATTTTCAGGAATGAACAGGGAATCGCCCACTTCTCTATCTCACAACTGAGCAGTATTGCCCGCGCAGTGGGTAAAACCCTCGCCCTGCCCCTTGCAGGTATCCTGATTTTCTTAATGCTCTGGCAGGGTGTCGCCAACAACATCGATACCTCACTGGGGCAGTTTCCGGGACCGGTTCAAGTCTGGGAGCAATCAAAGGGCTTGCTGGCCGAGCACCAACGGGAACGAAAAAAAGCAGCCGCATTCTATCAGCGGCAGGAAGAGAGAAATGCCAAACGGCTGGCCCAGAATCCTGATGCGGAAGTGAAAATTCGCAGCTATACCGGTAAAGCCACCTTCCTGGATCAGGTGATAACCAGCCTCTATACCGTGTCTTTCGGGTTTTTGATCGCCACAGTGATTGCAGTGCCTCTGGGCATCATCTGTGGCTTGAGCGAAAAAGTTTACCAGTCGGTGAACCCGATCATCCAGACATTCAAGCCGGTCTCACCTTTGGCATGGCTGCCGCTGGTGACGATGGTGGTATCGGCCCTTTATGTCACCGACGATCCCATGTTTGAAAAGGCCTTTCTGACCTCCGCATTTACTGTGGCGCTGTGTTGCCTTTGGCCGACCGTGATCAACACCACGGTGGGCGTCACCAGTATTGATCGCGATCTGGTCAACGTCAGCCGGGTTCTGCAACTGCCTTCGCTGGTGCACGTCCGAAAAATTGTTATCCCCTCCGCCATACCCATGATTTTCACCGGTATGCGGTTATCACTGGCCACTGGCTGGATGGTATTGATTGCCGCCGAGATGCTGGCCCAGAACCCCGGTTTGGGCAAATTTATCTGGGATGAGTTTCAGAACGGCTCATCGGATTCACTGGGTCGCATCATGGTGGCCGTGGTGACCATTGGACTGATCGGTTTTCTGCTGGATCGCCTCATGTTGATCCTTCAGAAACGCATCAGCTGGGACAAACAGGCCATTCTACGCTAACCGCGGCAGACATCAGTCAAGGAGCAACCCATGAAAACCCCCTATCTGGAAATCAGCCATATCGGTATCGAATTTACCACCGAAGGTGAGCCGTTCCGCGCCCTGCAGGATGTGGACCTATCAATCGACAAGGGCCAGTTTGTCTCGCTGATTGGCCATTCCGGCTGCGGTAAATCCACGGTATTGAATATCATCGCCGGTCTCTATGAGGCCAGTGAAGGCGGGGTCATTCTCGAGGGACGCGAAGTCGACAAACCGGGACCCGACCGGGCAGTGGTCTTCCAGAACCATGCCCTGTTGCCCTGGCTAACGGTCTACCAGAATGTCGAACTGGCAGTAAAAAGGGTCTTCCGCAAGACCAAAAACAAGGCGGAAATGCACGAGTGGATTGAACACAACCTCTCCCTGGTTCACATGGACCACGCCCTGCACAAACTACCCGGAGAAATATCCGGCGGCATGAAACAGCGCGTCGGTATCGCCCGCTGTCTGGCCATGCAACCCAAAGTGTTGCTGATGGACGAGCCCTTCGGCGCCCTGGACGCCCTCACCCGTGCCCACCTGCAGGATTCACTGATGGAAATCCAGACCAGTCTGGGCAACACCGTGATCATGATTACCCACGATGTAGATGAGGCCGTTTTGTTGTCGGATCGAATCGTCATGATGACCAACGGCCCCGCCGCCACCATTGGCGAAATACTCGACGTCAAGTTGCCCCGCCCACGCAACAGGCTGGCCCTGGCTGAAGACGCCGATTTCATTCACTACCGTCAGCAGGTTCTGGAATTTCTCTACGACAAGCAGAAAAACCCGCAAATTGAAAAAAAGCCCACCGACGCTGCCAGAAAGTTACAGGAAGTGGCATGTAAACCGGCCTCGTCACATGACGATGCCGCTGTCGATACCGGTAAGACAACGACTGGTACCGACAAAACCAGAGCAGCCTGAGCAATGTCAGATTCTATTGCGATTGTCGGAACCGGTATGGCAGGCGCACGCCTCGCCGAGGCGCTGGTAAATAGCGGTTTTTCCGGGTCAATCACCATGATTGGTGAAGAACCGGTCAAGGCCTATAACCGCGTCCAGTTATCCTCGTTACTCACCGGCGACAAGACCCTGAATTGTCTGCCATTGCTCAGCGATGACTGGTATCGCGTCAACAATATTCGTTTGCGTTGCGGCGACCCGCTGATTCAGCTGGATACCGGCAATCTGACCATAACCACCGCTTCAGGGTGGCAGACACAATTTTCCCGTATTGTGATTGCCACCGGCTCGAGACCCGTTGTGCCATCAATTCAGGGAAACAACCTGCCCGGTGTCATGTCCTTTCGCACCCTTGATGATGTCGCTCTCATGCAGGATTTCGCCCGGCAGGGTCAGCATGCCGTAGTAGTTGGCGGTGGGCTGCTGGGACTCGAAGCTGCCTATGGCCTGAATCATCTCGGCCTGGATGTCACCGTGGTGCACAACAGCGACAACCTGATGAACCGGCAACTCGATGCAACCGCCGCTGCCATGCTGAAAAAAAGCCTTGAAGATCGCGGTATCTCTGTCCTCACGGGGGTAAGAACCAAAGCCGTTACCGGCAGCGAACGGGCAGACGGCCTGATGCTGGATAACGGAGACTGGTTACCGGGCGAGCTGGTGATCTTTGCTACCGGTATCTCACCCAATGTGCAGGCATTCAGGGACAGCGATCTGAAAATCAACCGTGGCATCGTCGTCGACGACCAGATGCATACGTCTATCAAACATATCTATGCCCTCGGTGAGTGTTCGGAACACAACAACACCACCGTGGGTATTGTTGCGCCGATCTGGGAACAGGCAAAAGTCCTCGCCGAAACCCTGCTGGGCAACGCCGCCTGTTATCGCCCCAGAGAACACTCTACCCAGCTCAAGGTATCGGGGATTGATGTGTTTTCGGCGGGACGTCTAAACACGGGAAGCAGTGAACGCAATATTGTGATCAGCGACCCGTCTGCCGGTATTTATCGACGTCTGGTGATTGAGAATGACCGCTTGCAGGCTGCCCTGCTGTTTGGTGACAAAAGTCTGTGCAGCCATTACGAGACCCTGATCAGCGGCGGGCAGCCACTGGGCACCAATGCAAATCAATTGATGTTCAGTGACCTGGCCGGTCAGGACATCGTACGCGAAATGAAATAAGCAATAGCAGGTAACAGGACATGTTGAAAATTGTCGTTATAGGAAATGGAATGGTGGGCCACCACTACGTGGAACAACTGGCCGGATCCGGCGTTACCGCCAAAATCACCGTGCTCGGGGCTGAACCCCGCCCCGCTTACGACCGGGTTCACCTGTCGGAATACTTCGCAGGCCGGAAACCGGAAGAGCTGGCACTGACTACCCGCGAGCATTACAAATCCATCGGCGTGGATGCCTACTTCGGCGATGCCGTGGCAACCATTGACCGGGAAGCCAAAACAGTCACCACCGAGGGTGGCCGCAGCTTCCGTTACGACAAACTGGTACTGGCCACCGGCTCCTACCCCTTTGTACCGCCGATTCCCGGGGCCGACCTGCCCGACTGTCTGGTGTATCGCACCATCGACGATCTCGGCATGATTCAGGCCAGAAGCAAGAAGGCCAAAGTCGGCGTCGTGGTCGGCGGTGGCCTGCTGGGTCTGGAGGCGGCCAATGCCCTCCAGAATCTCGGCCTGAAAACCCACGTAGTGGAATTTGCCCCCGGCCTGATGGGTGTGCAGCTCGACAATGGCGGGAGTGCCATGCTGCGCCGCAAAATCGAAGCACTGGACGTTCAGGTACACACCAATAAAGCGACCCAGACCATTTCAGCAACCGGTGGCAAGGACACCCGCCTGGTGATGAACTTTGCCGATGGCGAAACCCTGGCCACCGATGTGATCGTGTTCTCCGCCGGAATTCGCCCCTCGGACCAGCTGGCCAGAGATTGCGGCCTGGAGGTGGGACCGCGCGGCGGTATCACCATCGACTACCACTGTCGCACCAGTGATTCCGACATTTTTGCGATCGGTGAATGTGCCCTGTATGGCGGCATGATTTTCGGTCTGGTGGCCCCCGGCTACCGCATGGCAGAAGTGGCTGTCAGTCAGTTGACCGGCGAACACAGTGCTTTTCAGGGCGCCGACATGAGCACCAAGCTGAAACTGCTGGGTGTCGACGTGGGTTCCATCGGCGATTCCCACGGTAAAACTCCGGGTGCCATCGCCTATACCTTCAGTGACGAACGCGAGGAAGTCTACAAACGCCTGATTGTCAGCGCAGACGGCAAGAGCGCTCTGGGCGCAGTACTGGTGGGCGACTGCTCAGACTACGACACCCTGTTGCAGTATTACCTCAACGGCATCGAACTGCCCGCCAACCCAGAAACCATGATTCTGCCCGCCAGCGAGGGTGGCGCACCACTGCTCGGCGCGGCGGCCCTGCCCGCCACGGCGACGATCTGCTCCTGCCACAATGTCAGCAAGGGCGACATCATCAGCGCCATCGACGGCGGTTGCTGCTCGCTGGCGGATGTGAAGTCCTGCACCGCAGCCAGCACCGGCTGTGGCGGCTGTGCCGCGCTGCTGAAAAATATTGTGGATGACGAAATGGCGGCCCGGGGCATGGAGGTGAACAAGTCCATCTGCGAGCACTTCCAGTTCACCCGCCAGGAGCTGTTCCACATTATTAAAGTGGAATCCATCAAATCCTTCGAGGATCTCATCAAGCACCACGGCAGCGGTCGCGGCTGCGAGATCTGCAAACCGACGGTCGCCTCCATCCTCGCTTCCCTCTGGAATGACTATATTCTCGAAGAGAAGCATGTGGGCCTGCAGGACACCAACGACACCTTTCTGGCCAATATGCAGAAAAACGGCACCTATTCCGTGGTGCCGCGGGTGCCGGGCGGCGAAATTACCCCGGAGAAACTGATTGTGCTCGGCAAGGTGGGCAAAAAATACAACCTCTACACCAAGATTACCGGCGGGCAGCGGATCGACCTGTTTGGCGCCAGAGTAGATCAGTTGCCGGACATCTGGAAAGAACTGATCGACGCCGGCTTTGAAACCGGTCACGCCTACGGCAAGGCCCTGCGCACCGTCAAATCCTGTGTCGGCAGCACCTGGTGCCGCTACGGGGTACAGGACAGCGTCAGCATGGCGATCTACATCGAGGACCGCTACAAGGGTCTGCGTTCCCCCCACAAGATCAAGTCGGCAGTTTCCGGCTGTACCCGGGAATGTGCCGAGGCGCAATCCAAGGACTTCGGGGTAATTGCCACCGAGCACGGCTGGAACCTCTACCTGTGCGGCAATGGCGGCATGAAACCTCGCCACGCCGATCTGTTCGCCACCGACCTGGATGACGAAACTCTGATCAAGTACATCGACCGCTTCCTGATGTTCTATGTACGCACCGCCGACCGTCTGCAGCGTACCTCGGTGTGGCTGGACAATCTGGAGGGTGGTCTCGACTATCTGAAGGAGGTGGTCATCGACGACCGGCTGGGTATCTGTGCCGAACTGGAGGAACAGATGATCAGCATTGTCGGCACTTACCAGTGCGAGTGGAAAACCACCATTGAAGACCCGGAAAAACTCAAACGCTTCCGCCAGTTCGTCAACGCTGATGCGGCGGATGAACGGGTTGTGTTCGTGCAGGAGCGTGGCCAACCGCGGCCGGCCACCGAAGAGGAAACCGACCAACTGTTGGCCAAATCGGCGTAATGAGGCTTTATTGATGAATACCGCAGAAAACAGAGTTTCTGAACACCCGCTGGTGATCTGCCAACACGAAGACCTGATACCAAATTCCGGCATCTGTGCACTGATCGACGGCCAGCAGGTGGCCGTTTTTTACCTGCCCGATGAAGCGCCTCAGGTCTATGCCATTGGCAACTGGGATCCCATCGGCAAGGCCAACGTGCTGTCCAGGGGCGTGGTTGGCGATGTACAGGGCAGACTGGTGGTCGCTTCACCGCTCTACAAACAGCACTATGATCTGACCACTGGCCAGTGCCTGGAAAACGAAGCCGTGACGGTGCCCACCTACACCGTTGAACTGGTGGACAGTCAAGTGGTGTTCACCCCCTAGGTGATGCTCGGAACCGGCAGATTTTCATGAGTGCATCCACCTCCAACCTGGAAACCACCTGCCCCTACTGCGGGGTTGGTTGTGGTGTTTCTGCAAAGTTACAGGACGACAGTATCATCGCCGTATCCGGCGACAAAACCCACCCCGCCAATTACGGCGCCCTCTGTGTAAAAGGTTCAGCGCTCCACGAAACCATGGGCGACCACGGCCGGCTGCTCTACCCGTCTGTCAACGGTCAGCGGGTCGACTGGGACACCGCCCTCGATACAGTGGCAGAGCGACTGAACGAGGTTCGCGAGGAACACGGCCCCGACGCCATCGCCTTTTACCTGTCCGGACAATTGCTCACCGAGGACTACTACGTGGCCAACAAGCTGGCCAAGGGCTTTCTGGGCACTGGCAATGTGGATACCAATTCCCGGCTCTGTATGTCATCTGCCGTCGCCAGCTATAAGCGGGCTTTTGGTGCCGATGCAGTGCCCTGCAGTTACGAAGACCTGGATCACTGCGATCTGCTGATTCTGGTTGGCTCCAACGCTGCCTGGACCCACCCGGTACTCTATCGCCGGATGGCCGCTGCCAAAAAACGAAATCCCACCATGCGGGTGGTGGTTATCGACCCACGCCGCACAGCCAGCTGTGATCTCGCCGACCTCCATTTGCCGATCAACCCCGGTGCCGATGGCTATTTATTTGCCGGTTTACTGGCGTGGTTACAGCAAACGGGGGCCAGCCGTTCTGAGTATATAGCGCAGCACACCGAAGGCTATAGGGAGGCACTGGAAGCCGCCAATGCCATCTCTTTTGCAGAAACGGCCCGTCTGGTCGGGCTTGAGACGGACGTACTGGAAACCTTTTACCAATGGTTCGCCGAAACGGATAAAACCATCACCTTCTACTCACAGGGGATCAACCAATCCTCTTCCGGCACTGACAAGGGCAATGCCATTATCAATTGCCACCTTGCCACCGGAAGAATCGGCAAGGTCGGCGCAGGCCCGTTCTCGATTACCGGTCAGCCCAATGCCATGGGTGGACGGGAAGTGGGCGGTCTGGCCAACCAGCTGGCTGCCCATATGGACTACAACCCCGGGGACTTGCGAACCGTGGCCGACTTTTGGGCTACCGACCAACTCTGCCAGCAGCCGGGCATGAAAGCAGTGGACCTGTTTGATGCCGTCGCCGACGGCAGGATCAAGGCAATCTGGATTATGGCGACCAATCCGGTGGTCAGCATGCCGGATGCCAATCGTGTCAGAGAGGCTCTGCAGCGCTGTGAAACCGTGATTGTCTCCGACTGCGTGGCAGCCACAGACACGACCGCCACCGCTGATATTTTGCTGCCAGCTACCGGTTGGGGCGAGAAAAACGGCACCGTCACAAACTCCGAGCGCCGCATCTCAAGACAGCGAGCACTGATAAAACCCGTGGGTGAAGCAAAGGACGACTGGTGGATCATGACCCAGGTCGCACAAAGGCTGGGGTTCTCGGAAGCGTTTCCCTATCAATCTGCCCGGGATGTGTTTGTTGAACATGCGGCACTAAGTGGCTTCAAAAACAACGGCAAGCGCATTTTCAATATCAGCGGCCTCAGCGAACTGTCTGAACAACAATACAATGATCTCTCACCCATCCAATGGCCCGTCACGGCTGAATCTCCCGCGGGAACAGCGCGCCTGTTCACTGAGGGCGGGTTCGTGACGGCATCCGGCAAGGCTCGGTTTATCGCCATTGCGCCCCGCCTGCCGGTCCAATCGCTCAGTGCGACCTATCCCTTTACACTCAATACCGGAAGAATCCGCGACCAGTGGCACACCATGACGCGCACCGCCCGCGCCCAACGATTGCTCAATCATATCGATGCGCCCTTTGTCCTGGTGCACCCCGAAACAGCCCGTACAAATGAACTTCACGATGGAGATCTGGCAGAGGTGCGCACCGCACATGGAGCCGTCCGGGTCGGCGTGATGCTGGATGAAGGCATGGGGAAAAATCAGCTGTTTATGCCGATTCACTGGAATGACCAGTTCGCCCGCCAGGCTCGCGTTTGCTCAGTGATTGCCCCATTGACCGACCCGGTGTCCGGGCAACCCGAATTCAAATTTACCCCCGCCGCACTGAAAAAAGTGGCGACACCAGTTTGGGCAATGGTGGTCAGCAGGGAGCCCCTGGAATGCGACGAATTCATCGATTGGTCAATGACGCCACTGACAGATAACAAGGGCTATTGCTACCGATTTGCTGCCACCGAGGGTTTCGACTGGCAAGCCTTTATCAGCCAGCAGGGCTTCACCGGCAACTGCGCCCAGTACGCCGATACCGAACATAGGGACGAGCGTTTTATCTGCTACGAGGGCGCATTGGTACAAATGGCCATCTTCAGTCATCACAGTCTGACACTGATGCCGGCAACAAGCTGGTTACAGGGATTACTCAGTCGGGAGATAACGTCCTCCCCGTGGCAATTGCTGGCGGGGATCGACATGAACCAGCCCGACCGGGGCAAATTGATATGCGCCTGCTTTGAGGTCGGCGAAAAACAGATCCTGGCAGCCATTGTCGATGGGGCAAATTCCACAAAGGCACTGGGAGAACAACTTAACTGCGGTACCAACTGTGGCTCCTGCATACCGGAGCTTAACAAACTGATTAACGAGACCCTGAACGTCGATGCCGCATAGATAACAGGGCAAAGCACTTATGACACGACTGGTCCCCGGCTACAATCTGAGCATGGTCGCTTCTCCAGATGCTCGGGTGGTAGTTGGGGATTTATTTTTCGTCAAAAAAACACGCCCGGCTCGCGAATCTGCGCCGGATTTTATGGATAGTCATGTTTGAAAATAAACTGGTGGCTTCCCCTGCCAGCCACACCCCGGCACACGATGTCACTGCTACCGTTGCTCCCTTCCGGGCCTGGCGGGGTTCACAGCTGATCATTGCGAGGGGACCGGCAGAGGTCACCATAAAGAATCGGAGTCTTGTACAGAACTCCCGAAGGGTGGGCATTATGGTCCTTCGGAACCGCTATTTCAACCACGATCGGGGGCTGGCACTCAATGCCGTCCTTGCCTAACATAGCCTGTCTCCTATCACGCTATTGAGCAATCTATGCCGTTCCTGAAAATGGTCTCTGCCAGCCTCCTGCTCAGCCTGTTGGTAGTGGCCTGCAGTCAGGGGGAGAGCAACACCACCAGTGGCAACCGACAGGGAATACTCCACCTCGGCAATGGCACTGATCCCCAGGAGCTGGACCCGCATATTGTCACGGGGGTTCCCGAACACAATATCCTCACGGCCCTCCTTGAAGGACTTGTACTGAAAGATCCCTCAACACTGGAACCTGTTCCCGGTGTGGCGACCCATTGGGACATAAGCGCCGATGGCAAGCGTTATACATTTCAGCTGCGCGATGACGCGCGCTGGTCAAACGGGGACCCTGTCACAGCCGGGGATTTCGCCTGGTCCTGGTGGCGGGCATTACAGCCCTCGCTCGGCAATCAATACGCTTATATGCTGTTTGCCATCAAAAATGCGGAGGCGTATTTTAGACAGGAGCTGAGTGATTTTTCTGCCGTAGGCATCAATGTTGTCGACGATCATACACTGGAGGTTGAGCTTGCCAACCCAACGCCCTACTTCCTGCAATTGCTCGATCACTACAGTTACTTCCCACTGCACCGCGCCACCATTGAAAAATTTGGCCCGCCCGACCAACGCGGCAGCCTCTGGACCAGGCCCGGCAACTTTGTCGGCAATGGCCCCTTCTCCCTGACCGGATGGCAACTGTTCAAGCGTGTGGTGGTGGAAAAGAATCCCCACTATTGGGATGCTGAAAACGTGTCGCTCAATGCCATCCACTTCTACCCCACGGAAAACATCACCACCGAGGAGCGGATGTTTCGCTCTGGGCAACTGCACCGCACCGCCACCGTGCCGATCGATAAACTGGCGGTCTATCGGCGGGATCATCCAGGGCTGCTGCACACCCATCCGTATCTGGGCAATTATTTCTATCGCATCAATACCCAGGTGCCACACCTCAGCGACAAACGGGTTCGCCGGGCGCTGGCCATGAGTATCGACAGGGAAGCGATTGTCCGGCAGGTGACGAAGGGCGATGAGCTGCCGGCCTACACCTTTACGCCGCCGGATACGCTGGGCTACACCGCCCCCGATGGCTTTGCCTATGACCCGGCACGGGCGCGGGTACTGCTGGCGGAAGCGGGTTACCCCGGTGGCGAAGGTTTTCCGGTTACCGAGTTACTGTTCAACACTTCAGAGGGACACCATAAAATTGCCGTGGCTATCCAACAGATGTGGTACAAGGAGCTGGGTATCAAGGTGAGTCTCCACAATCAGGACTGGAAAGTGTTTCTGAACTCGGTGGACAGTGGAAACTATGGTATTGCCCGCGCCGGCTGGATTGGCGATTACGTGGACCCTAACACCTTTCTCGATATGTGGATAACCGACGGTGGCAATAACCGCACCGGCTGGTCCAGTGCCCGCTTCGACCAGCTGATACTGGAGGAGGCGCCGAGGACAGAAACGCGCGAGGAACGCTATCGACTGATGCGTGAGGCGGAAGCGCTGTTACTGGAGGATATGCCGATTATTCCGATTCACATCTATACCAGCAAAAGTCTGGTGCATCCTGCACTTAAAGGGCTTGAGCCGAATATCCTCGACTACACCCTGTACAAAAACCTGTCTCTCGATAAGAAGCCGGCTGCAGAGTTGCCACACTGATGTTGCGCTTTATTCTGAGTCGGTTATTACAGGCCATTCCGGTATTACTGGTGGTTATCACTGCCACTTTCCTGTTGGTGAGATGTACACCGGGCGGCCCGTTCAGCGCGGAAAAGGCAGTGCCGCCGGAAGTGGTCAGGGCGCTGGAGGCTCAGTACCGGCTCGACCAACCCGTCTGGCAACAATACTTGAGCTACCTGGGCGATCTCGCCCAGGGGGAATTTGGGCCCTCCTTCCGCTATCCGGGGCGAACTGTCAACGAGTTGATTGCCGGGGGGTTGCCCATCACTGCCGAACTGGCATTTTATGCCATGTTGGTGGCTATCCTGATCGGCGTCTGTGCCGGGGTGATAGCGGCACTGCGACCCAATACCCCCCAGGATTACCTGCCCATGTCGGCGGCCATGCTGGGTATCTGCATGCCCTCTTTTCTGATGGGGCCGTTGCTGGTGCTGATCTTTGGCATCTGGCTGGAATGGCTGCCGGTATCCGGTTGGGGGGAGCTCGCCGGTGACAAGCTATTGCCGGCGATTACCCTCGGTACCGGTTACGCCGCCTATATTGCCAGACTGAGTCGCGGCGGCATGCTGGAGGTCATGTCCCAGGACTATATTCGCACCGCCCGGGCCAAAGGTCTGCCAGAACGGGTGGTGGTACTGAAACATGCCCTGCGCGGCGGACTGATACCCGTGGTGGCCTTTCTCGGCCCGGCGTTTGCGGGACTGCTGAGCGGTTCCTTTGTGGTCGAAACCATCTTCCAGATCCCCGGGCTCGGTCGGTTTTATGTGCAGGCGGCCTTCAACCGTGACTACACCATGATTCTCGGCACAACGGTCTTTTTCGCGGCGCTTATCGTCCTGTTTAATCTGTTATCCGATATTGTTGCCGTGTGGATCAATCCAAAATTGCGCCACCAACTGAGCAGGTCCCGCTGATGGTAAATCCCATACCAGCAGCATCGGCTTCGGAAAAAGGGACGTCGCTCTGGCGCGATGGCTGGGTGCGGCTGCGCAAAAATCATCTGGCCCTGTTTGGCCTCGCTGTCATAGCCTTCTTCTGTGTCATCGCACTGCTGACACCCTGGATAGCCCCCTACGGCTACGAGCAGCAGAACCTGCAACTGGGGGCCTCACCGCCGTCGGCAGCACACTGGCTGGGCACGGATATCTTTGGCCGGGATATGCTGACCCGCATTATGTACGGCAGTCGCGTCTCTCTACTGGTGGGCTTTGTTGCCACTGGCGTGGCGCTGGTCATCGGCGTGCTCTGGGGTACCGTGGCCGGCTATGCCGGAGGCCGCGTCGATGCTGTGATGATGCGGTTGGTAGATATTCTCTATGCCCTGCCCTTTATGATTTTCATTGTGCTGCTTATGGTGGTATTCGGCCGCAATATTCTGTTGCTGTTCCTGGCGATTGGTGCGGTGGAATGGCTCACCATGGCGCGCATAGTCCGGGGGCAGGTACAGAATCTTCGCCATCAGGAATTTATTGAGGCGGCTTTTTCGATGGGCCTGTCCCGCTGGATCATCATTCGCCGACACCTGATCCCGAATACACTGGGCCCGGTCATTGTCTACACCACCCTGACCATTCCCAATGTGATGCTGCTGGAAGCCTTCCTCAGTTTTCTCGGGCTGGGCATCCAACCACCCCAGAGCTCCTGGGGATTACTGATTTCCCACGGTGTCGAGAGCATGGAGGAATACCCCTGGCTGTTGATATTCCCGGGGCTGGCATTATCCATCACCCTCTTCGCACTCAACTTCCTCGGTGATGGCCTGCGGGATGCCCTGGACCCCAAAGCATCAAAGGATTAGCAGAGCAGAAAACAGTTAAATTGATTTATCAATATAAACCTGCAACTTTATGATTTATAAAATAATATGACACTTTTAAATGTTGATAACCTGAACGTCCATTTCCACACCCGTGCGGGGGTAATGAAGGCTGTGGACGGTGTCAGTTTTTCCGTGGATCAAGGGGAAATACTGGCCATCGTGGGTGAATCCGGCTCAGGCAAATCAGTGACCTGTTACAGCCTGCTGAACTTGATACCCCAACCACCGGGAAAAATTGAGTCGGGGATTGCACTGTTTGAAGGCCGTGACTTGCTGAGCATGCAACCGGACACTCTGCGCCGGATCAGAGGCAACGAAATCGGAATCATTTTTCAGGATCCCATGACATCGCTAAACCCCTACCTGACTGTGGGCGAACAGCTGATTGAACCACTCTTATACCATCGAAACCTGAACCGTCAGCAGGCCCTGAAACGCGCTGTAACGATGCTCGATGAAGTGGGTATTGCCGACCCTGAAACGCGTATTCACAGCTACCCGCACGAATTCTCGGGAGGGATGCGCCAACGGGTAATGATCGCGATGGCGATGATTGCCGAACCGAAACTGCTGATCTGTGATGAACCGACCACCGCGCTCGATGTGACCATACAGGCCCAGATCCTCTCCCTGATCAAGGCACTGCAAAAGCGGCGCAATATCGCCGTCATTTTTATCAGCCACGACCTGGCTGTCGTGGCCGGTCTGGCGGACCGGGTGGCCGTGATGAAGGAAGGCAGAATCGTTGAGACAGGGCCGGTCAACGATATTTTCCAGAAACCCCGTTCAGGCTATACCAGGACATTACTGGCATCGATTCCGTCGGGCAGCAAACCTCATCCGTCTCAGCCCAGCGATCAACCATTGCTGCTGATTGACCGCTTGACCACCTGTTTCGCGGATAACAGCGGAGGATGGCTCAGCCGACAGAAAGCGGACAAAAAAGCTGTAAACGAGGTATCCCTGACTATTCAGCGCGGCGAGATTCTCGGGCTGGTGGGTGAGTCCGGTTCCGGCAAATCGACACTGGGCAGATCCATATTGCAGCTGGTGCCGGTGACCAGCGGCACTGTGATATTTGATGGCACGGATCTGGTGGGCCTCCGGCAGAAACGAATGACTCCACTGCGCCGCCGGATGCAGATGATTTTTCAGGACCCCTACGCATCCCTCAATCCACGCATGACCGTCTTTGACTGCCTCGCAGAACCGCTGCTCTACCACGGCCTGGCAACCCGAAAAACGGTAACGGCACAGATATTGGCACTGATGGACGATGTGGGACTGGCCAGAGCGGCAATTCGCAAATACCCCCACGAGTTTTCAGGGGGCCAACGGCAGCGCATCGCGATTGGCCGGGCCATCGCCACCAAACCGGAATTGATTATCGCTGATGAACCGGTTTCGGCGCTGGACGTGACGATTCAGGCGCAAATACTGGCCTTGATCCTGGCACTGGTGGAGAAACACAACCTGACCATGCTGTTTATTTCCCACGACCTGTCTGTGGTGCGCTATATCGCCGATCGCATCGCCGTGATGCATCACGGCGAACTGGTGGAAATTGCCGAGACCGAGACCCTGTTTGCCAATCCCGGGCACGACTACAGCCGCAAACTGCTATCGGCAATACCTGCACTTTCGACAAACCCTGCACGATCGACAAGGCCCCCTAGGGAACTGGCTTAAACAGCACGCCAATGCACTCTCTAATGCACGCCAAAGGCGTCAGCAATCAGTCCGACAAGTAGTACTCGATAGTAGACACCACCCTGACTTTCATGATGTGAGGATTGTTGGTATCTCTTGGCGAGATACTGAACTGTCCCTGTGACGCGCGCTTGATTTTGCCCAGCTCGCTCTGTGAATCTTCTGCAAATTTTTCCGCCACCTGACGTGCCTCACGGGTGGCCTCCTCGATCATCGCCGGTTTCACCTCGTTTAACCGGGTAAAAAGAAACTCGGGGCGGCTCTGATAGTTCCCCCCGGTAAATACGATACCCTGCTTTCCCAACTCAGAAAGGGAGGCCATCAAAGACCTGACCTGATCCACCCGGGAAGAATAAATAGTCACCGTCTGGTTGGCAGTGAACCGGAATTCAGCGCGGGTACCACTGTCGTATTCCCGGGCTGACTTATCGGTAATTGCCGGCAAAGAGACACTGACCTCGCTGGCCTCCAACCCGCTATCCAGCAGAAACTGGCGGATTTTGCCGCTACTGTCCTCAATTGAGTTGTAAAGCTGCTCCAGATCATTGCTCGCTTCAGCAAACACTATCGGCCAGATAACCACATCTGCAGGATATTCCCGCTCGGAAAGCCCCTTAACATTGACGCTTCGCTCGTATTCCTTGAATTGAATAAGCGCATTGCCCAGTAGGTAACCCAGTGAGGTCAACCCTGCGATCATTGCCACGCCCAGAATCAAGGCACTGAAGCGGGTACCACTCAACATTTTAGTCATACGCTATCTCACTGGTTATCAATCGCCGTTGAAGTATCATTATTCTTTATCGGCAGCCACGGTATCAACCAACAGCGCCCGCTGCTTTCTGGGCCGGTAAATATTGATCAGATTGCCCGCAAGCATCAAGCCCGCCCCCAACAACAGGACCATATCAAAAGCCTCGCGATAAAACAGAATGCCCACTAATCCGATTAACGGCAAACGCAGAAAATCCAGCGTCACGACGATACCCGCATCCGATGTTTTCATGGCTGTGGTTATACAGAAGTGGGCCGTCAGCGCCGTCACCCCGACAATAAAAAGCCACCACCATTGCTCTGGAGCACGCGGCAGGCTCCAATTGGGCAAAGCCAGCACAAGGCTGACCGGCATCTGAACCAGGCACATATAGAACAGAACCGTCAGTGGATGTTCACTGCGGGACAATGATTTGGTGGCCACATACGCACATGAAAAACTTAGCGCCGAGGCCAGTACGACCAACGAGGCCAGCTCAAGTATTTCAATACCCGGCTTGAGAATAACCACCACGCCGGCAATACCCAATGCCACTGCCAGCATGCGCCTCGGTGTCAGCTGTTCGCCCAGGAACACCGCTGCAATGATGGCTACCCAGAAGGGTACTGTGAATTCCAGTGCAAACACCTGGGCCAGCGGCAACAGACCAATACCCAGAAACCAGCCATACTGGCCCCCAAAGTGAAACAGGTTTCTTACAATATGGAGCTTTGGTCGCTGTGTGATGAAGTGTTTCTTGCCGCCAACCCGGTAAATAATGACAGAAATGATGACCAGACCAATCACACTGCGGATAAACAGGGTCTGGAATGTATCGACACTACCGGATAACTCCCGTGCCCCCACCGCCATCAGCGACAGTGACAGCAACGCGCCCATCATCCATAGAACAACCATTAGCTCACCTGATCTGCTTTTCCAGAGTAATCGACCACCCGCCTGACGGGCTGTTTATGTCATCACACAGCAACCGTGAATCACCTCGAATGATCAGTCTCTGTATTGAGTTCAGCTTCAATCGGCTCGTCGGGCATCATTTCCAATGCCGAGGGCGTTGTGCGAACCATGGCAACAAACTGTCCGGCATTTTCCAGTACCTCCACTTGCACCTCGCGAAGTTTGATGACTGTATATAGCGCCAACAGCATCTGCATCAGCGCAAAAAATACCGGCAGCGCGTGGGGACCGAGGGAGTCCATAAGCTGACCGGCCAACGCCGGTCCAAACGCAGCACCAATCCCGTGGATCAACAACAGAGTGCTGCCACCGGGCAAAATATCGTCGTGGTCCAGATGATCCACCAGGTGGGCTACCGCCACCGGATAGATGAAAAATGCCATCCCGCCATAAAGGACTGAAGCAGCCAGAAACAGCCCCATCATATTGGAAAAAAAGGACATCAACAGTGCAGCACTGGCAGCCAGGGCGCTGGCAAATGCCAGCACCCGGCGACGGTCATGGCGGTCAGAATAACGACCCAGTGGGTATTGAAAAATGGCACCGCCGATAATCACGCAACTGATAAAGGTGGCAATGCCACTATTATCAAGGCCCACACGACCGGCATAAAGCGCACCCATGCCCCAGAAAGCTCCCATGGAAAGGCCAGAGAACACGGCGGCCATCAGGGCTACCGGTGCCAGCCCCCACAACCTTTTCAGCTTCATTTTCGGAGCATCAGAGAATACTGGCTGCGCCATCCGCGTCCAGGTAATTGCCGTCACACTGAGGCAGATCAGAATCGCAGACACGGCAAAAAGGGTGAAAGCGGTTGGCGCAGCCAGGTGGAGAAATTGTTGCGCCAGTGCCAGGGCAATCAGTGTCACCATCATATAAATGGCAAAGACCCGGCCCCTGTTCTCGGGGGATGTCTGACCGTTCAACCAGCTCTCAATCACGGTGTAGAGAATAACCAGGCTGGCACCTGTCATGACCCTCAACAGCAGCCAGATGTAGGGATCAAGAAACAGCACATGCAGTAGCGAAAAACAGGCGGTAAATGCCGCACAAAAGGCAAACGTACGAATATGACCGACACGATTGATCAAAGGCAATGCCAGGTGAGTGCCGACAAAAAAACCGAAAAAATAGCCGGACATAATGAAACCCAGCATACTATCCGAATAGCCTTCAACCGTGCCACGCAGGGCCAGTAAAGTATTGAGCAGGCCGCTACCAACCAGCAATAGTGCAATACTGGCCAGCAACGCGCAGATCGGGAAAATCAATCTCAGCATGGCAGGTCCGTTGTTCCTGAAAGGGGCTCGGCAAGGTTAGGGGCAGACCGTGGATGATGCAAATAAATACCCGTAAATCCATCGGATATTTGGCACTATGATAATGTGAAATACCACCTATGCAGGAACAGTGGATGAAACGTTGGCTAATCGGTGTGGAACAACTTCAACAGCACCTTGCAGGCAAGGTGGTCATTTTTGATTGCCGGTTTTCATTGACGGACCCCGGCGAGGGGCTGAGCGCCTATCAACGGGGCCACATTCCCGGCGCTGTTCACCTGGATATGGAAAAAGATTTATCCGGACCCAGGGGGCTACACGGCGGCCGACACCCGTTACCCGATCCGGTGGCGTTCACGAACCGCATGCGCGCATCCGGTGTAACCAGGGACTCGCTGGTGATCGCCTATGATGACAACCGACTGGCAGGTGCCGCCCGCCTGTGGTGGCTTTTGCGCTATTTTGGACACCCTCAGGTGCGCATTCTCGACGGGGGCATCAAGGCATGGCTGGCCGCCGGATTACCGGCGAATACAACCATCCCGAAAAATGCAGTGCCGGGTGATTTTCTCGCCATTGAAAATGCCGCCATGACCGCGACCTGCCCTGATATCAAACAATCCGTCAGGGATAACGCATCTGCACTGATCGACGCTAGGGAAGCCCCGCGCTATCGCGGTGAAGAGGAACCGATCGATCCGATCGCCGGCCATATACCCGGCGCAATCAATGTGCCCTGGCAGCAGTTTGTCGATGTGGATGGCAACATGCTGCCGATCGAACAGCAGCGTCTTGTCTGGCAAAAACTGACATTGTCGCCATCGCCTGTGGTTTATTGTGGCTCGGGAGTAACCGCCTGTGTCGATTTGCTATCACTGGCAATGATCGGGGTCGAGTCTGCAAAACTCTATCCGGGTAGCTGGAGCGACTGGTGTAGTTACCCCGATTCAATTATTGAGACATCACCCCATTCATGATCATTGCGTCGATTCTGTTTATTGCAGGACTTGCAGCATGGTTTATCAGCACCATCGCCGCTGGCGGCGCAGCCATGTTGATGATTCCCCTGGTTGCACTGCTGCTTGGCCCGCAAACCGTGGCACCGGCAATCAGCCTGGGCGCCTTTCTGGCAAACCCTTCCCGCGCCTGGCTGTTCAGGCATAGTGTCGATTGGCAGGTATGCCGCTGGATGATTCCCGGTAGCCTGTGTGGAGCGATACTCGGCGCCTGGACCTTTAGCCAGATTCCGGTTTTCTGGATACAGCTGGCGTTGGCGCTGTTTCTGATCTCAACGGTATTTCAGTACCGTTTTGGCAAATCCAGCCGCTCTTTTGAGATGCGGCGCCAGTGGTTCTTTCCGCTGGGACTCGGCGTTGCCTTCCTGTCCGCACTGGTGGGTGGAACCGGGCCGGTGCAAAACCCCTTTCTACTGAACTACGGCCTGCAGAAAGAGCAGCTTATTGCCACAAAAGCAATCAACTCG